>SDBU01003335.1_pt1 | contig 20506 bp, 20 predicted proteins | sample 2277071 | NCBI WGS metagenome assembly SDBU01 (sample SAMN10397929, study PRJNA504765) | marine sediment metagenome | isolation source: marine sediment core GS08_GC12, 126 cmbsf | place: Arctic Ocean: Gakkel Ridge, Loki's castle | collected 2008
GGTAATGGCTGGTTGAGCTATAAGTTGGCTAAATCTGGTTACCGAGTGGTGGCAGTGGATTCTAACCTTGAAGAACCCTTTGGATTGGGCGCGGCGGATGTCTATCTTGCCCATGCACCTTTTCTCGTTGTGCAGGGTGATCTCAACCGGCCGCCCCTCCAGGCTGGAAAATTCAGCCTGGTTTTATTTAACGCCAGTTTGCATTACGCCAGGCAGCTCTCCTCTGCTCTGCGAGGCACTGTGCAAGCTCTGCACCCGGAAGGGCGGATGGTGATCCTGGATTCGCCGATCACCCGAAAACCCCGATTAGGCAACGGAATTGGAGATCGCCACTTTGGTCGTCGAGAGCTCCACGATGCCATAGTCGCGGCTGGATTGCGTCCGCATTGGATAACGGTCCGGCGCGGCCCACGCTGGTGGGTTGCGCAGGTATTGAGGCGAGCACATGGTATACCACCATTCTCATTGCCAATGATCGTCGCGGAGAAAGCATGAAACGCGGGTACGATAACCGTGGTGGGTGATTGTTCTGATGCCTGCTCCTCTCCCAACCCCGCACCCGGCTGCCCGGAGAGATTGAGATCGATGTCTCCAAATTTGACCAACCACTTAATATTACCCACTGGAGGCTATGTCAGTGCTCAGGTTACCATCGCCGATCTGGATGGTGATGGTCAGCCCGAGATCATCGCTGGCTCCGATGCACTTTATGTCTGGCGACTGGATGGTCGTTTATTGTCTGGATTTCCTGTCCAGGGCCGCAATTTCTTCGCCTCACGTCCGGCAGTATGTGATCTGGATGGTGATGGACAAAATGAAATCCTGGTCGGTTGCGATGATGGACATCTTTATGGTTTCGACTCATCTGGCCGCCTCCTGCCCGGTTGGCCGCTCAAGACAGGCGGTGATGTATACAGCTCCCCTGCAATAGCAGACCTGGATGGCGATAGTCGGCTGGAGGTGGTAGTTGGTTCCGACGATGGCAATGTCTACGTGTGGCGCTCGGATGGAAGCCTGCTCCTTAATTGGCCGCAGAGCACTGGCGGGTTTGTCTCCGCTTCTCCCACCCTGGCTGACCTGGACGGCGATGGCAGCCTGGAGATAATCATCGGTTCGTGGGACCAGAAGGTCTACGTTTGGCGAGTTAATGGCCAACCCCTGGCCGGCTGGCCCCGGTCAACAGGCCACTTTGTCTGGTCATCTGCAGCTGTTGGTGATGTCGACGGAGATGGAAGTCCTGAAGTCGTCGTCGCGTCTGACCAGGTGTACATCTGGCGAGCGGATGGTTCCACTCTGCCAGGTTGGCCGCAAGTTACCGGCAGTTATTCGGTTGCTTCTCCCTCGTTGGACGATATAGACGGAGATGGAGACCTTGAAATCATCCACGGCTCCGACCGACTCTACGCCTGGAGAAGCAATGGTTCCTCGCTCTCAGGATTTCCAGTGAATCTTGGCCCATATTTATGGTCTTCTCCAGCCACGGGGGATGTGGATGGCAACGGGCAGGATGAAATCGCCATCGGCGGCTGGGATGGATGCCTTTATGTTGTCGCTGCTGGTGGCGATTTAAAGTTTGGATTTCCCACCCAAGGCCCGATATTCGCTACTCCCACCCTGGTGGACCTGGATGGAAATGGTTTGGTTGAAATCATTATCGGTTCGTGGGATAGTAAGGTTTACATCTTCGGGGCTGGTTCGTTGGAAATGGCAGAAAGGACCCCATCTACTTTAACTGCGAAATCGAAAATGAGCGGGTACCCGACCTACATGGCTGGAAAATTTCACCAGGTCAAGGAGTTCATTGCCACCTTTATCGAATTCCCTGGTCCGACAACGAGGCAGGCAATTATGTATTACCGGGCGGATTTTGAGACCCAATGGCATCCGGTACCGCTTGTCGTACACTATGGCAGGCTGACCGGCTTGATCCAACCTTTCCTGGCCGGTACCCATGTCCAATACTATGCTATCGTTGAGCATCCAAAGGGTGAAACGGTGCGCATACCACCGCAGCGTACTTTCAACTACACGGTTCGTATGGATTTGAGCGCACGTCTGCACCGCAAAATACGAGGGTTTACAAAAACGAACCGAACCTAATGGTCGGTCAATAGGTTCGGCTGATCAGCGAGGATTAATATCTGAGTTTGTCTTACGTTGCCAGGGCTTACTCAAATCGGAAGCGCCAAACAGCGCTCAGGGCGAATACAACTCCCATGCCGAGTAAGAATCCGAGCTGGGGCAGTATTTGAGTGAAGCTGGCATTTTTTGCCATGACACTCTAATAACCTTCGAGGGCATGCGCGTGAGAGGTGAATTTTGAAAGTGCACCGATGAAACCCTCTGCACGGAAAATGGGTGGTCAGAGAGGGAAAGCGCCCCCTATCCCGGCCAGGACAAAGGCCAGGATCATACCGGCTTGGCCGACCTGGTAAAAGCGGCGACCATCATTCCCAGCGAGACGGCAATCCCCAATATCGAACTATTATCTGTGCCATCTTTGAATCTTGACCAGATGCAACCCTGGGAGCATAAGGATTGACAAATTAAGTGATAGGTGAGGCACGAACGAATTTCAGCTGTTAAATCCGATAAGAATAATTGGGGAGAAATCGGTTATGCAAAAGGTTGAGATGCGCGTTATAAGACATATGGATGAACATTGGTCCGATGGTTTCAGGATTTTGAGATGCTGGCGAGTAAAGAGAATGAAACAATCCTGGCAGGAGAAGTCAAGGATCAGGCAGCGTACTATGGCCTGATTGCCAAGATGCGCGAACTGGGATTGACTCTCGTATCAGTTAATAATGTTGGTTGATTGACTCCGGGGGGAATAGCCAGGTGAGGATTAAAAAATCGTCCCGCACATGAACTGCGGGACGATTTTTTGATTCCCAAGCTCGATCGATAGCAAACGACATGATATTGCTCAGATGCTATTAGTGACATTTGTCACTAATAGGCTTTTGAACCGTTTGTTATTATTTACACAATCAAAACTATGCAGGTATATAAATACAAACAAAGGCAAAAAACTATGGTATCCCCCGCTCTGACCCAGGAAATTACAGCCCTACATGCCGGAATCTGTTCGGCGCTGGCGGACCCCCGCCGGATTCTGCTGCTATACACCCTCAATGATAAGCCACGTAACGTGAGCGAACTGGCAGACGAGCTGGGTATCAGCCAACCTACTGCATCGCGCCACCTTAACGTGCTTCGCGAACGAGGTCTGGTTACCGCCAAGCGGGAAGGGCAATCGGTGGTCAATTCTCTCGCCGATCAACGCATCATCCAGGCCTTGGACCTTCTGCGAGAAGTATTAGCCAGCAATCTCCAGAGCCAGGCAGCTTTGGCAGAATCAGTTACAGATGGTACAGAATAAAACAAAATTTACAGGAGAAGATTTATGAAGAACTTGTTGATTCTGGGCGCTGGGACGGCGGGAACGATGGTCGCCAATAAGATGCGCCGCCTGTTGGATAATGACGAATGGCGTATTACCATCGTTGACCAGCATGAGACCCATTATTACCAACCTGGCTTTCTGTTCATACCGTTCAGGATGTACAGCAAGAACGATGTGATCAAGCCCAAGCGAGATTTCATCCCCCAGGGTGTTGAACTGATCATGTCGCCGATCGAGGCGATCGAGCCGGATAGTAACCGGGTGAGGCTGGCAAAAGGCGGCCGGATATTAAATTATGATTTTTTGGTCGTTGCCACTGGCGCCCATACCCACCCAGAGGAGACTCCTGGGATCAAGGAAAACGGATGGCATAAAGACGTATTTGATTTCTACACCATTGAAGGTGCCGTGGCGCTGGCCAAGCACCTGCGCACCTGGCAAGGTGGGCGAATGGTGCTCAATGTGGTTGAAAACCCGATCAAATGTCCCGTGGCACCTCTTGAGTTCTTGATGCTGGCCGATTGGTTCTTCCACGAGCAGGGCATCCGTGACCGGGTAGAGATCAGCTATGCCACCCCGCTCCCAGGCGCCTTCACCAAGCCGGTCGCCTCCAAACATCTGGGTGACATCCTTGAAGAGAAGGGCGTTAAAGTCCTGCCGGAATTCTATATCGAGCGGGTAGATCCCGATGCAAAGAAGATCGTTTCTTACGATGAGCAGGAACTTGAATATGACCTGTTAGTGACAGTACCGCTCAATATGGGTGCTGATGTAATCGGTACCTGCGGACTTGGGGATGACCTCAACTTTATCCCTGTTGACAAACACACATTCCTTTCACCCAAATACGATAATATGTTTGTCTTGGGTGATGCTGCCAATCTGCCGACTTCTAAAGCCGGTTCAGTAGCGCACTTTGCGGTGGATTGTTTTTCCGAAAACTTTGTGCGCTATATCGATGGGCTGGACATGCTGCCAACTTTTGACGGGCATGCAAATTGCTTTATTGAGTCTGGATTTGGCAAAGGTCTGCTGATCGATTTCAACTATGATGTCGAACCGCTCCCCGGAAAGTACCCGCTGCCAGGAATTGGCCCCTTCTCCTTACTGCAAGAATCTGAGATGAACCACTGGGGCAAGATGATGTTCCGCTGGTTGTATTGGAACATCTTGATCAAGGGGGAGGATATGCCACTGCCAGCCCGGATGACGATGGCCGGCAAGTGGGACAACTAAGGAGTGGAAAATGGATCAATCCATGGTTGACCTGAACCATAAGATCGACGCTCTGACCACACAAGTGGCTTTTCTCGCCGAGCAAGCAAAAATAGCTGCACGCCAGCGAGCAGACCGGGCAGAATTGGTGCGCGACCTGACACCGATCGCCAACGAAGCTTTTCGTCTTTCAGTTGAACAGCTGGAAGAAATCCAAGAATATGTTGAATTGAGCGATTTGCTGCGACTGGTGAAGCGGGTGGCCCGCAATGGGCGTAATTTCGAGAAAATGCTGGACCAGCTGGAAAGTTTGATGGATCTGGTAGAAACAGTTGGTCCGCTCGCCGATGAAGCGTTTGGAAAAGCTGTTGAGGAATTGACGGAGCTGGAGCGCAAAGGATATTTCAGCTTTGCCCGGGGCGGGATGCAGATAATGGATAACATCGTCACCTCTTTCAGCGAGGATGACGTAAACCGACTGGGTGATAATGTCGTACTCATCCTGAACACAGTAAAAGATATGACCAAGCCCGAGATCATGAATTTTGTGCGCAACACGCTGTTGGTCGCAGAGCGCGAGATCGAAAAACCGGTCGACATATCCTTTCTGGGCCTGATGCGAATGGTGCGAGACCCAGAGGTGCGCCGCGGCCTGGCATTGACCATGCGCGTGATGCACGTAGTGGGTGCGCAGGTTGGAGGCAATGGCAACGCTCAAGGTAAATCGACTGAAGTGGGTGCTGGATAAATAACTCATAAAACAAAGAGAATAATTAAATCCAATCCAATTGGAGGAAAAAATGACTACGAAGGAGATTGCAGGCAAGACCGTAGAAGTAAACGAGGAAGGCTTTATGACCGATCCCAATGAGTGGACCCAGGATATCGCCGCGGCGATCGCCAACGAAGAGGGCATCCCCGAGATGACTCCTGAACATTGGAAGGTCATCGATTACTGCCGGGAGGTAGGGCTTGAATCGGGCAGCGCACCCACCCTGCGAAACATCAATAAGGGCGCGGGTGTGCCCACCAAAGAGTTATTCGGCCTGTTCCCCAAGGGTCCGGCCAAGAAAGTGGCTAAAATTTCCGGGCTGGGTAAACCAGAAGGGTGCGTTTAATAACTAACGTGATTCCAGAGTACATTCAAAGAAAAGGAAACAAACAATATGTCTGAGAACAATCGAAAGATAGCCTTTATATGCTCGAACGGCAATTTGGACATGGCTTACCCCGCACTGATCATGGGTTGGGCGGCATTGGGCAACGGCATCGATGTGACCATCTTCTTCACTTTCTGGGGAATGGACATGATCACTAAAGCCCGCGTGGATCGTCTCGAGGTCGCACCAGTGGCGAATACCAGTATGAAGATGAGCCTGATGGGGGTTAACACTGGCAATCTGGGCATCCCGAATCTGATGGGCGTCCTGCCTGGCATGACCGCCTTTGCCACCAAGCTGATGAATGATAAGATGAAGTCATTGGAAGTGCCGCCCGTCCGTGAATACCTGGAGATGCTGGTCGATGGCGGCGCCAAGTTATACGGATGCAAAATGTCTGTCGACATGTTCGGACTTGAGAAGGATGACTTTATTGAGGGTGTGATCGATGTCGTCACGGCTGGTGATTTCATGGACATGACCGAGGGGGCGCAGATCGTCTTTATCTAATAGGCAGCTTTCGGTATCACAAGACGATTCAAATAAGTTAAAAGCCTCCGTCACCCGGTGCAATGCACCAAGTGGAGGAGGCTTTCCGCTTCATAGAACAGCAAATTTGGGAGACTCACCGGCAACGATACACCCATTTTATGCAGCAATGTATTATGACGCGGATTTCAAATTTGATCTCCCGATCCGCCATTACCGGATGCAACCAAGGTCTTTCCCCGATCTCACTGCGCGACTGAATTCATTCGGCGCAGAGATCAGGTAGTTGTCTCCTTAAACTGCCACATGTGAGCCGAAGAGGCCATCATCAGGTGGTGTCAATTGCAGCTGGTCAAAAAAACTTGACTTGTGATAATACGCTCAGTCCAAAAAGCATCCCTCATTGGCTCCACCCGTGCCCACTAACAGCATATCACCGATCAACGCCCTGCGGTTCAAATTATTGATTCTTCATAACCAACGGCAGGTAGATCTGGTGGAATCGTTGGTAGGAGACATTCAAGTTTCCTTGGGTAGAGGTGATAAATCCGTAGTATGCGATGGTTGCCAATCCAGAGGAGTCGAGGGCAATCGAAACATAGTCACCTTGGCGGTAAGGCACCCATTGGTTATAGCGATCAATCGTCTCGCAATACCACGTGGAGGAAGGATTCAGGGGACCACAATTCCCACCTCCACCCGGCAGACCCAGGGCAGGGACCGGTTGTGCCACGTTGAGGGAACCATATTGCGACTGATAGGCGATGATCGGGTAGCCGGCCGCATCCACTGCCAATGAAACGCCCTTCGGATGGGTGCTGGTTCCCACGGATTCGATCTGATCGCATTGCCACTCGAATTTTGTGGAGCTGCTGCTAAACCCGCAGTTACCTCCCGACCCCACGTACACGGCATAACCCAACTTGCCGTTACTGCTGTCATAATGGGCAATGTGCGGGAGGTCTCCGTTGTCTACATCCACGTACAGTGAGGCATATTGGCCCGAGTTGGTAGGAAGAATCTCTCGGATCGTCCAGCTTCCGCCATATTGATAGGCATACATGAGGGCATTGTTGCCCCCGTCGTAGTAGGCAATGCGCGGCCGGTCCGAGCCGTCCAGCGCCAGGGAGGCATACTGCCCAACCCCTTCACCGATCTGTATCGTTTTGCACTGCCACTTCGGTAGGGTGCCATTCCCGCAATTGCCACCGCTGCCCACGTAGGAAGCCACCATCAATGCATCAACATTGCCAGGATTCTCAAAATAGTAGGCAATATAAGGTGTGCCGTCCGAAAGATATTGTAGGGAGGCGTATTTGCCGGTGACAACCCCAAAGCCGAGTGTCTCGTCAACGGTATCTATTGACCAAGAGCAAGTGGGGCAAATTTCGGCGTGTGCGAACTTGAGTTTGCCATTGGTGGCATCATAGTAGGCGATGCCAATCTCGCCGCTAGCCGGATTAATGGCGATTGAGCTGTATTTTCCAACACCATAGCTGCTGTCTATCGTCTGACACAACCAGGAGTTGTTTGGGCCGCAATTGCCTACACCAAAACCACGGTTCATTGCCATACGCAGCGTCTTGTTCGTGGCGTCGTAGTAGCTGACGTAGGTACCCCCGTTGGATGGATCAATCGCCACGGAGGTATACTGGCCTGTGTCGCCGGGAGTGTCTATTTCGCTATTGAACCACGGAGCATTTGCAGCTGAGATTGCGCTCGCGCCGGCCGCCTCTGAAGGCCCCGTGGGCTGTGGTCCGCTTGCCAGACCCGATCCTGCTGCCAGAAGCAACAGCAATACAGAGAGTATCAATACAAAGATATTTCGAACTTTCATCATTTCCTCCTTAGATAAGGAAATCGCCTTCAACTTTCCACGGTGACGAAAGAGAAAGCAGCAACGCCGCAGGCGGTTAGCCCAACCACCGCCCCCTGCCGCTAAGCACTGCCCACCCACGCCATACCACAACCCCAGCGCCGAGCAGACAAGCTCTTCGAATTCACTCAGGACAAACTCCGCCGCCGCAACCGGCCTTCTCAATCCCGCGAGCGGAGACTCCCACAAAGGAATCGCTGCCGAACGTCATCTTGATCTAAGATGATTGTAGCAATTTTCACTAGTAAAAGCAAGCGACAGGGCAGCGAATGGTGGCAAGGATGTAGAAAGGGGCGTGGAGCCACTCTAACTGCGCACCAATAGGGAGGCATAGAGAATAAGTCCTATGTCCAGGAAGATCACAGCTAGCGAGCCAACAACGGGTTAACCGCAGACGATCGCCTTCAGCCCAGGCCTTGTTCGGGGTACTGCGGCTAACCACTGGGAGGGTTGTATGCACTAGAAAGCGCTGTGAGAGGGCAGCTCCCACCAGGATTGAACCTCAACGATCGCTGGGCTCACCTTAAGAGCCCACGCAGAGTGTGGATGGAAGTAGGGTGAACGGCCTCCACCGACGCCAGTACTTTTCAAAATCACCGATCTGTTGTTTGGGAAAAATATTTCACCTCCATGAGCGGTTGCTTGAGTGTGATGCAACGATTCAATCGGCGATCGATCCCCCATTTTATCCGCTATTTAATGTAAAAATTATTTGTGCGAATCAACCACCTGGTTGATCGCAGAACCATCCTCCAGGTTAGTCGAAAATCCATCTCTCGTTGGTTCACAAACCCCTTTCAACTTTCTATAATCAAAGCAGATTATTGGAAAGGAGTAAACCATGAGACAAGATCAGGATGTGATTTCAGTGGATGGATTGCGAAAACAATACGGTTCAGTTGTTGCTGTGGATGAAGTATCCTTCAAAGTGCATGCCGGGGAGATCTTCGGTATGGTTGGCCCAAACGGGTCGGGAAAAACCACAACTATCGAATGCATTGAAGGGTTGCGGCGACCGGACGAGGGCGCGGCCCAAGTATTGGGGCTCAACCCCTGGGAGGACACCCGCGAACTGCGTGAGCGAACCGGTATTCAACTGCAATCAGCCAACCTGCCACGCCGCATGCGGGTGGAAGAGGCGCTCGACCTGTTCGCTTCCTTTTACAGCCAGAGCTGCGATTGGAATCACCTGCTCGAAGACTTAGGGTTGGGGGACAAACGTAAAGCTTACTTCAGCCAGCTTTCTGGGGGGCAGCAGCAGCGTTTGTTCGTGGCGCTGGCGCTGATCAATAATCCTGAGATCGTATTTTTGGATGAGCTGACCACAGGATTAGACCCGCGCGCCCGGCGCACCATTTGGGGTTTGATCGGTGATATCAGGGAGCGAGGGACGACAGTTTTTCTCACCACCCACTACATGAATGAAGCAGAGCACTTATGTGACCGGGTGGCTATCTTAGACCAGGGGCGGATCATTGCCCTGGATAACCACTTCGGGATCAGATTACGTCCGTAGGCCGGGAATATCCCGGGCGGCAGAGCCAGACCAGGTCGTCTGACTTAACCCTGGTGTTATGATCCCCTCAGTGTGAGAGTCAAGCCAAGTGCGATATACTCTTGAGAAATGCAAAGGAGATGATCATGAAGTGGTTGTTTAATATTATTGGTGTAATTCTGGTTTTGGTCGGTATCGTGTGGTTTTTTCAGGGTTTAAACGTTCTTCTAGGCAGCTTCATGTCTGGCAACAGCTTATATACCTTCCTGGGAGGCCTGCTGGTGGTGGTCGGCGGCATCATCCTGGTCTTCACGAATCGCAAACGCCGGGCAGCTAAAGACGAAGATAGTTCTGAAGCAGATTAATTGACCTGGCTGTTGAAGGATGATTAATCGATCGAACATCGCTCCATGCTGAATCCACGCCCCTGAATGATAGCCTGAGCTCGTTGGATCAGCTTTTCGAACAAGGTCTTTGGGATCAGCTTGTTTTACCCAGTGCCACCCCAATAGCGACCAAACCCGCGGCGAGCAACCCTGCCGCTGGCAGCCAACGCCGGCGAGTGGCGAGCATCACTCCGGCAGAGCTGGCCGCGAGGCCAGCAGTGATTCCGGCACGCTTGACGATCTGGTCAGCTTCTGCGGGGGTGCGGCCGCGTTCAACGAGGGTCCATTTGAGCAAAGAGCCGCCATCTACAATCGGCAAGGGGGCCAGACTCCCGGTGAGGATCAAGCCGTGACCGACACTCGACCAACCAGCCACTTCGCGGACCATAGAATTGCGGGGCACAAGGGAGCGCACCAACAAAGAGAACCCTAATCCCAAGGCGTTGAATAACGGTCCGCCAAGAGCACGCATGCGGTGAGCAGGCGGTGGAACATCGTCGTTAAAGTAAATTGTGCGCGGCATACCCGAGGAGAGCTTGATCTGATCCATGGGTGCGCCGGCAAAACGGGCGCTGAAGGAGTGTGCGAAGGCATGTCCCACGTCAGCCAGAATAAATGTGAACCCGGACAGTGCACCTGCCAGCAGCCGGACCGGCCAGGAGCGCTCCGGATGCCTTCTGCCTGACAGCCAGGACATACCCGCCCACAAGGCCAGCAGGTTGCCAAGAAAACCGGGCGTGGTCTCGACGGGGGTGTTCATTACGATAAGCATCTCCTCGGAGGGGGACGAAATTGTGCCTGGATTTTGTTCAGCCATGGTTGATTCCTTTCCTGGGCAGATCACTCTGGGTGCTTACACACGTGGATCAATTCAGCAAGGTTAGGGAGCACTGATGAGAGTGGGGTATTCGATCTAGGATCCTTCAACGTCAAAAGAAAATTGTCATTCTATTCTTAGAGTACTCCAACTAGCTGACTTGTCAAGGGGGTTTTAATCAACAAATTGAACTGGATCTTTATAAAATTTTAAATAATCTTGATAAGATGTAATGTGCCTAATCAGGCAGCCAGGAGCGGGAATATGAATTTGCACGATAGGGTGATCGTCGAAGCAATGGTTGTGCTGCTTTTTGCCCCTGGCTGTGGGAACGACTCAGCCATCCAAGCACCAACAGAAACAACCATAGTCACCCTTTATGCGAACATAGTCAAGTATTGCTGGCACTACCAAATTTCCTAATACACTGCATCAGGCCCACTGCAACAGAAAAATCCGGGAGATGCTATTTCTCCATAATAACCCAATAAAACAACGGGGCCCTGATCTGAATCATTAAAAATCATGATATGATTTTTCTTGCAATCTCATTATATTTCACCAAGGCTAAAATCATGTTTAAAAGGTTGCGCGTTAAGACCCTCCCAGAAAAAGAGGGAACAGAACCAAGTGAGATTTCCATCCCGCAGTTGATCGGGGATGCCAGCTTACCTGTAACCATTAAGGCGCTCAATGGTCTGCCAGATAATTTCAAATTGCGCTTGTACCGCACCTTAATTCCCATTCAAGTACTGGCGGACTTTGATATCAATCCGCGTACCTGGAAGAACCCAGATAGACTTCCTCAAGTGAAACTGGATGCAGAGAAAGGGAGTAATAAGGTGAAACTGTCTGCCTGGTACGGGGAGGAACAAGATAACCAATTTTTTTATCTTGAGATGGCCGATAATATGTTCAACGGCATTGATCTAAATTTCTTGGTGGTGAATAATCCATTGGGGGAAAGGTTTGGCACTGATTTTGATGAGCAAGGTAGAGAAACTCATTTCGGAACCGTATACCGCAATATGGCGGAAGAGAAAAAGGCCATGGACGGAGGACTTGCCCCTGGTCAGATCCACGCAGGGCTGAGAAGTTCGCAAATTATATTTACCCACATCGAATCATTTCTCACACTGATGGCGCATCACGCCATTTTCCTCGAACCGCTAACTTATGTTTCTGCATGGATTTTCGAGCGACGGGGCTTTGCCTATGTAAAAGGGCATAAGCTCATGGATACAATCCATAAAGAATTCCAACCAAGTGGAGTACTGCATAAGGCGTTGGATGGCAGCACCCCATTCCGCCTTCCCAACCAGTGGAAAACAGTCCGTGGTCGAGCCTGGGCAATCCACGATGGCATCCTTGGGGTGATGGATACTAAATGGGATGGCCTGAGGATGATTAAGCAGGTCGGTCGCAAAGCAGGTGTGAATACGTTCCCAGACGCCGTATATTAGGAGCACACATGTCTCAAAGATTTCAAATCACACGTGCAGCGGAATTAGAATCGCTTCAGGAATTTCGTGCATTTATTACGGATTGTTGTGGCAAGTTCAATGTCCCAGATGACACAGTTTTAGATCTCAAACTGGCTGTGGATGAGGCCTGTACCAATATCATCACGCATGGCTATCAGGGTATGGACCCTGGTTCCGTGATTTTATCTTTTTGGATTGAACCCGAATGGATTATGGTTCGGATCACAGATTTCGGTCATGCTTTTGAACCAGTAGAAACCCCAATGCCAGATGTAGAAGCAGCGCTTGAAAATCGAGAATTGGGCGGAATGGGATTGTTCTTAATTTATCAAACCATGGATAATATTGACTATCAATCTTCTGTGGAGGGGAATGCGCTGACATTTACCAAGTTTTTGGATAACGAATCAGAATAAAGATGAGCCCAAACTCAATCTGGTAATTACGCTAGTGTAATAAAATTTACCTGGGAGCGGCAGGATGTTAGAAGCTGTGTCAATCGCGTACGACCAAGTGGTGCAAAATCTACCCAATGGGGTTGTGGTATTGGATTTAGATCACAATATCCTGAATATTAATACCGCAGCTGTTAAAATTTTGGGTTTCCAAGCCAGGAAAATACAAAATCGATCTCTGCCAAAATTACTCAAACAGCATCCTGAATTTTTTGATGCTGTGATGGCTGGTTTTAGTGAACCCCTGGATCACGAAGTGATATTGACACTTTCTGATCAACAACAAGGGAGGACATATCAATTATTGATTTCTGGCATTCAAGACAAAAATAATAATTTTATTGGACGATTATTACAACTCAGCGACCTGAGCCAGGTCTTGCGGCCAGAAACCAATCAGGAAAAATCACAAAAAATCCGCCACGAGATCTTTGATACACTCCAAGATTTCTATTTTGAGGCAGATCCAAAAGGAGTTATCACCTATGCCAATCAAGCTTTGGTAGAAGAACTGGGTAGTACAGCCAAAGCAGATGTAATTGGCAAGCACTTCAGGTTCTTCACTGACCGAAAATCTGTTCGTGAAATTATTGAAAGATTTAAATTATTGTATGAGTCCAAACAACCGTTAAAGCCCTTTGAATACAACTACCGCCGAAGAGATGGCACACCCATAATTGGCGAAGCTTATATTTCTCCAATCTTAGAAGATGGTGATGTTATCGGGTCGAGAGGTTTTATTAGAGATATCGCGGCCAGGGTAAAAGTTGAGACGGCACTACGTGGGATCACTCATGACCTAAGCGAGCGCGTCAAGGAACTGAACTGCCTGTATGGTATTTCAGGGCTTGTTGAGACACCAGGGATCACAATCGATGAGATCCTTCAGGGAACGGTCGACCTGATCCCCCCCGCATGGCAGTATCCAGAGATCACCTGCGCGCGCATTAGCTTGGGGAAGAAAGAATTTAAGACAGAGAACTATGCTGATGGTGCTTGGAAGATTTCCGCAGATATCCTGGTCAAGGGGATGAAAAAGGGGGGAGTAGAAGTGCATTATCTGAATGAAAAGCCGGACAGTGATAACGGGGAGGGACCCTTCCTGAGGGAAGAGAGAATCCTAATCAACGCCATTGCTGAGCGGTTGGGGCAAATCACTGAAAGGCAACAACAGACTGACCAGATGGCGACGCTATATCGGGTTGGCTTGGCAATGAATACGTCCCTGGACATCGAGGAGGTGCTGGTCACGATCTACGAGCAGTGCCGCCAGGTAATGAGCGTAGATGTCTTTTACGTCGCGCTCTACGACGCGGATAGTAAAGAGGTTACTTACCCCATCTTTTTCGATCATGGTCGGCGATTGGAGCCATTCCGTCTGCCGATTGACACCGGACTTGCTAGTTGGATCGTCCAGAACCAACACCCCTTCCGCTGTGATGATCTGATGGCCGAAGGAGATCAGATGCCCGTCAAAATGCATCGCATTGGCGGTCAGCAAACGCGATCGTTTATTGGTGTGCCGCTCATGCAACGTGAAGGTGCCATCGGTGTGCTTTCTGTGCAAAGTTATCGGGCAAGTGCATTCGATGATGCCGACGAGCAGCTTTTGACCACAGCAGCCGCTCAGGCTGCGGCGGCCATAAAAAATGCACAGCTCTATGAGGCTGCTCAAACAGCCAAGGATAAGCTGGAACGGCAAAATATTGAAATCCGGAAGCAAAAAGATTTGTTGGATGGGTTACTACAAAATGCTCCCTTCGCAATTGTTATCAATGACATGGAAAGCAATATTAGGGTGGTCAACCCAGTTTTTGAAGCGTTATTTGGATATGCTGAAAATGAGGTCATTGGTCAGAACCTGGATGATATTCTCTCCATATCAGAAACCGTTGAAGAGATGCGCGCATTATCCAGAAAATCTCTGGAAGGGGCACAGAGGTCTTATGCGGAGGGGAAACGCATGAGGAAAGATGGCACGTTAGTAGATGTTGAACTATTTACTACGCCTTATTATATTGGGGATCAGCAATACGGATATATGGTTTTTTACCATGACATCTCTGAACGCCTCAAGGCAGAGGCTGAGCGAGATCAAACCCACGCAACCTACCGCGCGGTTCTGGATACACTCCAGGATCCCTATTTTGAAGCCAATAAAACCGGTATGATTACATATGCGAATTTAGGCTTCGCAAAAACTGTTGGTTATGGAGTTAGAGATGATGTGATCGGCAAGCACTTCAGGCATTTTGCGCATCGTTCAGGGATTCGGGATTCTTATAGGAACTTCAAGGTAGTATATGATACTAAACAGCCGGCAGCTCCATTTGTATTCCGTTTTCGTCATAAAGATGGGAGTTTCAGGATTGGTGATGCTTACGTTTCGCCGATCCTGGAAGGAGACGAAGTGGTTGGGTCGAGAGGCTTGATCCGGGATATAACAGATAGGATAACGGCTGAAGAGGCGCTAAGAGTGGCTAAAAACGAAGCCGAAACCCACGCCGAAGAGCTGGCCGCGATCAATCGTTTAGCTACGACTGTCAACCGATCTTTGGATCTGGATGTTATTTTACAATCGGTGTGCCAGGATTTAACTGGGATTTTTCCTGTCAGGAATGCGGGGATTGCCTTGCTGAAGGCAGATCGTTCGTCCCAGGAAATCGTGGCATTTCACTCGACAGAAGCGAATGAGGAAAGTGTTCTTGGAATGGATATCCCTCTGCAAAGGAATGATGCCTCGTGGGAAGCGATGGAGACGAAAGAGCCAGTTGTCATTCACGATGCACTCGCTGATATCAAGGTGAAATCGATGTGGGATGTCTATGAAAAGCGAGGTACAAGAGCGATTATGATCGTTCCCCTTTTGGCTCGTGGAAAAGCGATCGGCACCATTGGCATGCCGGCCAAAGACCCAAAGCATGTATTTGATGAAAATGAGATCGAGTTGGCGGAAACCATCGCCAGCCAGATCGCCGCAGCTGTGGATAACGCTCGTTTGTACGCCAAAACCGAAATGGCTTTAGATATTGCAGAGCGCGATCTTGAAATTGGCCGCGAGATCCAATCCGGCTTCTTCCCATCTGCTTTGCCTGATATCCCAGGCTGGGAAATCGCGGTCCATTTTCAAGCTGCTCGTCAGGTGGCCGGCGATTTCTACGACACTTTCCAATTCAGGAATTCTAACTTCACGGCCTTTATCATCGCAGATGTTTGTGACAAAGGGGTTGGGGCTGCCCTCTTCATGGTACTTTTCCGCAGCCTTTTACGGGCGTTTAGTGAAGTCGAAATCGATGAGCAGAACACCCAAGAGTGGTTAGAAGAAATCGTCCTGAATACCAATAATTTTATTGCTGAAATTCACGGCCAATCGAATATGTTTGCCACGCTGTTCTTTGGCATTCTCGATCCCGATCATGGCACCTTATATTACATCAATGGCGGACATGAACCCCCTATCATGATGAATAAAGACGGCAAGGTGATCCAACGGCTGATGCCCACCGGTCCTGCAGTGGGTTTGTTCTCGGATATGCAATTCAATGTCGAACAAGTTCAGATCAACAAAGGCGATATCCTGCTTGGATACACCGATGGCTTTACGGATGCTAAAAATTATGCAGGAGATTTGTTTTCCGAAGAGCGTCTTCTAAAATGTATACAAGCTTCCTGGACTTCCGTATTTAGCATGGTGTTTGAACTAAAAACAGAATTACGAAATCACATCGGGGGGCAGGATCAATATGATGATGTCACCCTGATCTCATTCCGGCGAAAACTTACTATAGAGACGGATAATCACACTATTTCCCGAGTGGCCAAGATGGACAATATAGGCGAACTGCGGGATTTTGTAGAAGCAGCTGCGGTCCAAGCTGGCTTAGACCATGAATATGCCTTTGCCTTTAAATTGGCGGTAGAAGAAGTCTGTATGAACATCATTCAGTATGGCTATGAAGGAAGAGAACCCGGTTTAATTAATTTGGCTTTTGAAAGCAATAAGAATAAAGCAACGCTTACAATCCAGGATGATGGAATTCGTTTTTCCCCAGAAATGGTCGATAAGCCGGACATTGAGTCAGATTTGGAGGACAGACAAATTGGAGGATTGGGAATTTACTTTGTTAATGAACTTATGGATCATGTGACATATAATAAAGACGAAAATAATGAAAATGTTCTTGTCTTAGAAAAAGAATTATCAACGGATTGACGGGAGGAGCAGGGTATGGATATTCAAGATAGACAAGTGAATGATGTTACTATCCTAACGATTCGGGGCAGCATTGACGCCTTGACCGCTCCGCAAATTTCGGAGCATATCAATGGGTTGGTATCCAACGACAACATCAAATTGGTTGCCGACTTCAGTGGTGTAGATTACACCAGCAGCGCCGGGCTGCGGGTCTTATTAGGGGCAGTAAAAGAAACTCGCTCGAAAGGCGGGGACCTATATCTCGTTGATATCCAGCCGGATGTGGAAAAGGTCTTAAAATTGAGCGGGTTTACCAGTATTTTAAAAATATTCCCGGATGTGGACTCAGCCGTAAATAGCTTTTCTTAATTGTGTGGGAACTGACATCAACAATGGGGAGTCAGTGGTGATATCGGAGGGGAGTATAGTAGATGCAATCCGAATAAGCTCCGGGATTCCGGTGCTCTATGAGGCAGTCGAATACAAAGGAAAGTTTTTAGTGGATGGAGGGCTTTCCAATCCGCTGCCGGTGGATGTAGCCATCAAGGAGGGCGCGGATATTATCGTCGCAGTTGGGTTTAAATCACCGCTTCAGCCGGAAATCTCTAGCCCGGGAAGTTTCATCAGTCAGATGACCTCAATCCTCGGTAGTGAACTGCTTTCTTTAAAGATGGCATTCTATGGTCTGGCGCACCATTCTGAGATTGTGATGGTCATTCCAGAATTTGAAGAAGAAATCAAGTTAACAGATACACATAAAATTCCGGAAATTATCGCTCTTGGTGAGAAAGAAACTGAAAAACATATTGGCTATCTAAAACGATTATTGGAGTCTGGTTTTGTCAAACAGTAGAGGATCCCATGGCTGAAAAACAAAACTCAGGAAATCGAATAGCTGTCGTGATTGGATCGGGTGGGATCAAGTGTGCGGCTGCAATTGGCATGTGGCATGTTCTCCAGGAAGAACTAATATCGATAAATCGAATTGTCGGCTGCAGCGGTGGCAGTATATATGGAGCCATGATCGCCAGAGGGGATGATGTTAATCGAATGTTAGAATGGTCTAATCGCTTATGGACTACTGAAATCATGCAGGGTTACACGAGCAACTTAAAAGCCACAAAAGATGGTAGTTTAAGGTTCAATGAACGTAGTGGATTGGTGAATGATTCAGTATTGAACAACGCTCTTGAAGAGGTATATGATGGATTGTCATTCTCAGATCTTCAGGTACCGCTAAAAATCGTGGCAACGGATATGCTGGATGGGGAGAAAGTGGTCCTTTCTGAAGGCAACGTCTTTGATGCTGTCAGGGCTAGCTTGGCCATCCCGATCATCTTTCCGCCATGGGAAGTTAATGGGCGGTTGTTAATCGATGGTGCCGCTTCCGACCCTCTGCCGATCGATATCGCCATTCAGGATGGCGCCGATATCATCATCGCCATGGGCTTTTCGTTGAGTTATCGCAGCCATTTTCGCTCGATGACAGCAGTGCAAGAGCAACTCAACAGCATTTATATGAACAATCTTCTCAAGTCAACCTATTCATTCTATAACCTGGCCCATCACGCCGAGATCTTCCCGATCATGCCGGAGTTTGATGAACCGCTGTCGATGTTTGATGTGGACAAGATTCCGGAGGTGATCGAACGTGGGGAACAGGCCACCCGCAAACATTTACCGCACATCAAACGATTGCTGTCCACATTTGATTAGAATTGTACACAAAAAAGAGGGGCTCTTTCCTAACTTTGATTCAATATGGTCATTTTCGGGGTACTGGACAGGAACTGAATTCTGTAAAAATGTAAATTTTACCCCCTATTCCAAAGGAACCGCTCGAGACCGTCCTCAAGCGAGTCGTCTGAATTTTGTATGTCTAGAGCGACTCGAACCACTGAACCCTCTCCCAGTCCTACCCGGCTGCTTGCGACGGATACTAGCACCCCAGTGCCGCAGCCTACATCCCCTCCACTGGAGGAGGTTGCTGAATTGGTCGATTCCATTGGTCCGGTATACAGTCACACATCAGGGACACAGCAGCTATGTTTGGGGTGTGCAGTGATCGGCGGCATCATCCTGGTCCTTACGAATCGCAAACGCCGGGCCGCCAAAGACGAAGATAATTCTGAAGCAGATTAATTGACCTGGCTGTTGAAGGATGATTAATCGATCGAACATCTCTCCAGGCTGAATCCACGCCCCCGAATGATAGCCTGAGCTCGTTGGATCAGCTTATCGAACAAGGTCTTTGGGATCAGCGAGTTTTAGCCAGTGGCAGACCCAATAGCCACCAATTCTGCGGCGATCAATCCAAACGCCGGCAGCCAACGCCGGCGAGTGGCGAACATCACTCCAGCACTGCTGGCCGCGATTCCAGTAGCGATCCCGGCACGCTTGACGATCTGGTCAGCTTCCGCTGGCGTGCGACCGCGTTCAACCAGGGTCCATTTGAGCAAAGAGCCGCCATCTACAATCGGCAAGGGGGCCAGACTCCCGGTGAGGATCAAACCGTGACCGACACTTGACCAATCAGCCACTTCGCGCGCCATAGAATTGCGGGGCACAAGGGAGCGCACCAACAAAGAGAACCCTAACCCCAAGGCGCTGAATAACGGCCCGCCTAGAGCACGCATGCGGTGAGCAGGCGGTGGAATATCGTCGTTAAAGTAAATTGTGCGGGGCATACCCGAGGAGAGCTTGATCTGATCCATGGGTGCGCCGGCAAAACGGGCGCTGAAGGAGTGCGCGAAGGCATGTCCCACGTCAGCCAGAATAAATGCGAACCCGGACAGTGCACCTGCCAGCAGCCGGACCGGCCAGGAGCGCTCTGGATACTTCCTGCCTGACAACCAAGACATGCCCGCCCACAAGACCAGCAGGTTGCCGAAAAAACCGGGTGTGGTCTCGACCGGGGTGTTCATTATTATCATCATCTTCTCCGAGGGGGACGAAATTAAGCCTGGGTTTTGTTATTATGTTCCACAGTTATGACTATTTTTCCTAGGGCGTGACCTTCTTCAAGATACCGGAGATCTTCAGGGAGAGGTTAGGCTGCTTCATTGGAGTTGAGACCAAGTCGGAGTCGAATGCCAGATTAATGATCGTGTTTGATCACCCATCTATCTCGTGTATGCAAGAAAGAACTGAGCCGCAGCCAGCAAGAGATATGTTATCGACATAGCTGGACTATCATTAAAGGCAGCCCACAGGCTGAAGATCGCCCCAGCAACGAGACCATAGACCACGAATGGCCCTCGACTGAGGATAGCGATGGCAACTAGCTCTTGAAAGATGAAAAGCAGTAACGTGAAGAACCTTGAGTGAGGAATGACTACCGATTGGATGAATCGCCGCGAAGGAGGCAGCCAGGCACCGCGAGCAAAGTGACCATAGCCATGCCTGCGTAAATAGAGGAAGTTGGCAATCCCGCCGAATAAATAGGCAAGCCCGAATCCGATCTCAAGCAAATTTCGAATGCTTTCGCTTATCTCCATTCCGACTCCTTTAAGATATCGTGGAGCA
>SDBU01003336.1_pt1 | contig 20500 bp, 23 predicted proteins | sample 2277071 | NCBI WGS metagenome assembly SDBU01 (sample SAMN10397929, study PRJNA504765) | marine sediment metagenome | isolation source: marine sediment core GS08_GC12, 126 cmbsf | place: Arctic Ocean: Gakkel Ridge, Loki's castle | collected 2008
TCTCTCCCGCATAGCGACCTTTTCATAAAGCTTAATTAATTTCTTATCGTATGGTTCACACATATCAACAAAACGGGGACCCAGCTTATCATCATTAGGTCCTATTAGGGGATTGTTGCCCATCAGGTTGATGTGGTCAGTAATGACCATCAAATCCCCTGCTTTAAAGTTGGGATTCATTCCTCCAGCTGCATTCGATTCTATAATGACATTCACCCCCACATACTTCATTACCCTCAGGGGAAAAGTAATTTCCTCCACGGAATAGCCTTCGTAAAAATGAAATCTTCCCTGCATTGCTATGATCATTTTACCAGCAAGCCTACCCAGGATAAGACTTCCCTCATGGCCAGGAGTAGTAGAAACAGCAAAATGAGGAATACTATGATAGGAAATTTTGCTATCAACTTCTATCTCTTTAGTCAATCCCCCCAGGCCAGTACCCAGAATTATTCCTATTCGGGGCTTGATTTTCGTTCTACTTTGAATGAAAGCTCCTGCTTCTTTTATTCTTTCCCTCAACAACATTTCCATCCTTGTCACCTGCCATAATCTTATAATTCTATTTTCTGAGGATCTTGAGCTTGATGACGATGTTCTGTACCGGCATAAATCTTAAGTTTCTTGAGCATTTTTCTGCCCAATTTACTTTTTGGTAACATTCCCTTTACTGCTTTCTGGATAATTACAGTGGGCTTTTTCTCCAGTAATTTTTCATATACTATTTCTTTCATTCCTCCCGGGTAACCGGAATAATGGTAGTACTTCTTCTTTTTCTCTTTGCCTCCGGTGACCTTCACCTTTTTTGCATTTATGACTACTACAAAATCGCCCGTATCCAGATAAGGAGTATAGATGGGTTTACTCTTTCCAGATAGTACCTGAGCAATCTTACTGGCTAATCTACCTAGAATTTTTCCTTCTGCATCTACCAAATACCAATTCTTTTTAATCTCTGTTTTCTTTGGAACATAGGTTTTCATTTTTCAAAATCTCCTTTATAAGTTCATGGTTCATTGTTCATAGTTCGTTGATAAAAGCAAATTTGTTTATTGTTCACAGTGGCTGTCATTGCCAGCCTGCCAAAGGCAGGCATGTCAATCCCCTGAGATTGCTTCGTCGCTTCGCTCCTGGCAACGAAATTTTCTGTTCTCCACAATTCTTTTTGCTATTCACGATTCACGAGATACGAGCAACGAGCGACCAGATACGGAACTTTTTGGTGGCGCTACGGGGATTCTTCTCCCCCGTCGCTATCGCTCCTTCTCCGAAGCCCGGCCGCCCTCACTTTCATTCGCTTCGCTCATTCTCCATTCTCTGAATGCGCTCGGGTCGGCTTCGAATCCCCTTTGGTTCTAAGAATTGTTTGGGTTTACGAGATACGAGCAACGAGCGACCAGATACGGAACTTTTTGGTGGCGCTACGGGGATTCGAACCCCGGTCAGATGGCTGAGAACCATCCATCCTAACCCCTAGACGATAGCGCCATTGGCTGGGGGAGGAGGATTCCTTCTCTCCCCACACAGGCCGAGTTTTGTTAAGTCATTAGGCTCTTGATAAAGATTCCGGCCTTTGGGATACTTAGAGATGCTCAGATATGTTCTTGTCTCCTTTAACATAAGATAATCACAGTTGAGTCACAAGAGACTCCCTTGGATTCAGATTGCACATCACATTCTAGCTTCTTCTCTGCAAAAGTCAAACGAACGCTTGACAAAAATTAAGTATTTACTAGAATACTCAAGTGAACGTTAATCAAGGGATGGGCATTAATGCCAACAACAATCAAAGATATTGCTAAAAAGGCTAAAGTATCGGCTAATACAGTATCAAAGGCACTGAGTAATAGGTCCGGCGTGAACAAGGAGACACGCCACAAAATTTTGAAGATAGCAAAAGAGCTCAGTTATCTTCCCAATGTTCTGGCTAGAAACCTCAGATTAAGTCAGACAAAGACTATTGGAGTAATAATATCGGATAATTCTAATCCGTTTTTCGCTTATGTAGTCAAAGGAATTCAGGATGTAGCAAGAGAAACTGGTTACCATATAATATTGTGTAACACCGGGGAAAATCCCGATTTTGAGCAAGAAGCGATAGATCTTTTATTAGAACTGAGAGTTGCGGGCTTGCTCATAACTCCGACTCAGAAAGAGATTGACTACATTGTAAAGTTAAAACGCCTGCATGTACCCTTTGTTCTACTGGCAAGACACTTTGAGAAAACTACTGCCCACTATGTAATCACTGACAATGTAACCGGTGCCTACCTTGCCACTCAACATCTTATTGCCCGAGGTCATCAGAGAGTTGTCTTTGTTAACGGACCTTACCAAAATTCATCAGCAAGAGAACGACTCGTGGGATATAAAAAGGCACTAGCAGAAAACAAAATAGCATATGATAAATCTTTAGTTGAGTGGGGAAATCTAAATATGGAGGATGGTTATGATGTTATGAAAAGAGTTTTGGCCCACAGACAGCCTCCTCTGGGAGTATTTCTGTTCAGTGACTACGTGGCTATAGGGGCCCTCAAAGCGGTACGGGAGGGAAACCTAAAGGTTCCTCAGGAGGTGTCCATAGTGGGATATGATGATATTGACTTTGTTAGTTATCTAGACGTTCCCTTGACAACGGTACATCAACCTAAATATTCTATCGGTAAGAAAGCTATGGAGATTCTCATCCAGATAATCGACGGCAAATTGTCTAATCAAGAACAACCTCAGTGTATTCTTTTGGAGCCTGAGCTTATCATACGGAAATCTGGGTAAGCGATAACTATTAATCTAAAGGAGCGACATCAATGAAAGGACTATCATTACAGGCAACCTGGCAACCTAAGGAGGATTACAGACCAACCAAGTCGGAGCTTATGACGAAGAAGGCAATAACTTCCAGTAGTGTTTGGAGATATCCAGAAATAGCCTTAGGCGATTTACCGGATCCCAAAATAGGACCAAAAGATGTATTACTAAGAGTTAAGGCTTGCGGCATATGCGGAAGCGATGTCCATTTCTATGAGAAAGATGATGAAGGCTATGTGTTATATCCCGGCCTAGCCCGATTTCCCAGTGTTCTTGGCCATGAATTCTCAGGAGTTATAGAAGAAGTGGGTGAAAAGGTGAAGGATTTCAAGGCAGGTGATATGATCACGGCGGAAGAGATGAATTGGTGTGGAGAATGTATCGCCTGCAGAAATGGATATCCAAATCACTGCACCAATCTGGAGGAGATTGGGATCACTATCAATGGTGGACTGGCAGAATATCTTGCCGTGGGAGCTAAGTACTGTTGGAAGATTGATGATTTGATGGACATATACGGTAATGAGGACAAAGTTTATGAGGCGGGGGCTCTGGTTGAACCTACCTCGGTTGCTTATAACGCCATGTTTGTAAGGGGTGAGGGATTTAAGCCTGGCTCCTATATAGTAATCTATGGAGCAGGACCAATTGGTCTTGCTGCTATAGCTCTGGCAAAATCTGCCGGAGCGGCGAAAGTGATTGTTTTTGAAACAATAAACAAACGAAGAGAATTGGCCAAGGAAATGGGGGCCGATTATGTCTTCGATCCAACAAACCCAGAAACAAAAAGTTCCACTCCCCACCAAATAGTGCTAGAAATAACTGGTGGAGCTGGCGCTGACTTTCAAGTGGAAGCAGCTGGCGTACCCACCAAAACAATACCTGAAATGGAGAAATCACTAGCTATCAATGGTAAGCTTGTGCAAATTGGCAGAGCTGCGGAGAGAGTTTCTATGTACCTTGAAACCTTTCAAGTAAGGAGGGGTCAGATATACGGATCCCAGGGACATTCCGGCCATAGTGTTTTCCAGAATGTAATAAGATTAATGGCTTCCGGTGTTATTGATATGACCAAGATAGCTACCGCAAGGTATACCCTAAAAGAAGCTGTCGAGGCTATCAAGAAAGCAGCAGATCGAAAAGACGGCAAAGTGATGGTAAAGCTTTAGTCACTTTTCTATGAAGAAATTCATATTAAGAGACCTGAAACAAGAAGAACCAAGAACGGGAAGGGAAGTAAGCGGGCAAAAACAAGCAAATCCATATAATAATCAAGGGAGATAAAAGTGTCTGATGAAAAAGAGAAAAGCAAGATTTGGTTAACCACAGAGAACCCTGCCATCATATTTGAAAATACCGATGTAGGCAGATTAAAGAAAGAAGTATGGGATGCATCAGAGGAAGAGATTGAGAGGACATTAGCTGAATATGGAATACCTTCGCTTCCGGAGTTGGGAAAGCCAGGGAGTTATATCCAGACTACGGTTCGCCAGAAACTCATTGAAAATCGCCGTAAGAATGATATTGTTATTATTCCGGTAGGATGTACAGAGAACCATGGCCGGCATACTATCTCTGGCCTGGATACCTTCATGGTAACTCAAATCGTCGAAGCTTTGCGGAGATATACAGCTAAAGAGGATCGAGCAGTCAATCTTGCCTTACCTCCCCTCAATTATGGGGCGCACCCTTATCATCACATTGGGATGCCCGGTACGGTGAATATACCCCAGAATGTGGTCCGGGAGCTTCTCATTTATGTTATGCTTGGTTTGTGGAACGATGGTTTTCGAAAGCAGATTATCCTTAACAACCACGGCCAACTCTGGGTTCTGGAGTCAGCCTTACATGAATTTATGTACCGCTACCAGCTTCCCGGAATATTTCAAGTGCTTGATTGGCATCGAGCAGCAAGAGAGTTCTTTGGACCAACCGGAAAAAAAGATAGCATGCAGACACATTTTGTGCATGCAGATGAGGCAGAAACCTCAGTAGCTCTTTTGATGTTCCCGGAAGGGACGGTTGACATCAGCCTTGCCCAGGACACAGAAGGAGAAGGATTTCTTCCCAATGGTCACTTTGATATATCAGTGGATCCTCTACGCAGGCCCCATCGCTGGTCTGAGGGCGAAGGTCAGGTGGCTATCGAAATAGCTGCTACACCAGAAGGAACGGTTGGGACACCAAGTTTAGCTACTGCTAAAAAGGCTAAGCGACCCATAGTAGGTATTTTAAAGTATTTGACCCTGGTTATCGATCAGATATTGGAGGCTTTTCCTCCCGGTAAAGTTCCCCCGGTAGAGAAAGTAACGCTGCGAAATGCCTCCCAGATGGAACCTTATTTGAAGGAACCTCAAAGTAAAGGTTGGAAATCGGTCTATGGATTAGCGAGGATTGGTTTCTAAAAGTGGAAGAAATACTTAGATTACCTAGGTACAAATACCTATCGGAATAGGAGAAACAGTGAGATGGCAAAAATAAGGGTAGGAGTGATTGGGCTAGGCCGTCTAGGATTGGTACATGCCAGAAATATCGCTAAAGCAGTGCCTGAGGCGAAGCTAGTTGCAGTTTGTGACATTAACGAAAAACTGGTAGAAAGGACCGCTAAAGAGTTGGAGGTGACACCTTACTATGAGTATCAACAAATGTCAAAAGATCCTGATGTTGATGTCATTTTAGTGGTTACCCCCAGCGATAAACGTACCGAAGTAGTGATGGATGCTGTCAAGACAGGCAAGCATGTCTTCTGTGAAAAGCCTATAGCGACAACACTTGAGGAGGCAAAAAGGATAGTCGATGTGATAGAAAAAAGCGGAATCAAATTCCAGGTAGGCTATATGAGAAGGTTCGATCCCGCTTACGGTGAGGCAAAAAGGATGATCGAAGAAGGTAGGATAGGAGAACCGGTAGTGTTTACTGCCATTTCCAAAGATCCTTTTCCTCCGCCTGAATGGGCGTGTGATCCAAAGCGTGGTGGCGGGTTATACATTGATATGCATTCCCACGATTTTGATTTGGCGAGATGGTTTATGAAAGATGAGATAAAACGGGTTTACGCCGAAGATGGAGCTTTAGTTCATAAGGATTTCAAACTCTCAACCTGGATAGACAACTGCATCATAACCATGAAGTTTCAAAGAGGTTCCCTAGGAGTCATAAATGGCAGTTTCAGTTCAGGGTATGGGTATGACGTTCGGACTGAAATTCAGGGAACTGAAGGAGCCATAATGGTTGGAGAAATTAGTTGGAGACCGGTAGTCTTATGCAAAGCTAACAGCGGAGTTACCCATACATCTATGTTCAAGACAGACGAAGTACCACATTTCATGCACCGATTCAATGAAGCTTACATCGAAGAAATAAGAAGTTTTATAGATTGCATAATCAATGATACCGAGCCACTAGTGACAGGTGAAGACGCAAGAATAGCGTTGCAGGTATCTCTTGCTGCCCTGCGATCCTCTCAACAAGGAAAACCGATTGAAATAGCTCTTTAACTGAGACCTAGGTAGGCAAGATAGGTGGTTCAAGATCTCTTTTTTTTTGTGAAGAGTGAACCAATTTACATTTACGTTGTTTGCTGCAGACTTTTGATTGAGGAGACTAGAGACTATAAGGAGGAGACGAGCCCTCTCCCTTTTTTCTCTAAGAGCGTTTTGAAAAGAACTGATTAAACCTTAATCTTGCAAGCAGGGGAAGTCAAATAGCATTTTTTCCGGATCTAAAGAGGATACGGAGGTAATAATATGGCTAATGAAAGAAATAAGTCGAGGTCATTAAACAGTAAGAAAGAAACTATTGGCATTCCTGATATTGGAATTGGAATGCTTGGCTACGGATTGATGGGTAAAGCACATTCTAATGGTTATTTACAGATGCCTTATATATTCTGGCCACCTCCTGCTATACCTAGGCTCATAAAGCTAGGTGGGAGAAATGAAGAAAAAGTAGCTGAAGAAGCAAGACGTTACGGATATACTGATTATTGCACAGATTGGCAAGAGATCATAAATGATGATAGGGTAGATATCTTTGTGAACACTTCTCCAAATAATGCTCATGCTGAGCCATGCATTGAAGCTGCCAAAAAAGGAAAGCATCTAGTCTGTGAAAAACCTCTTGCTAGAAATGCCAAAGAAGCAAAGAAAATGTTAGATGCTGTTAATAAAGCTGGAGTAAAGCATATATGTAATTTTAATTATAGGACAGTACCATCCTTGGCTTTAGCAAAAAAACTTGTTATGGAGGGCAGACTGGGAAGAATTTATCATTTTAGAGCAAATTATCTTATGGATCATTTAGTTGACCCAGAGGCTACTTTAGCCTGGAGAAACCGCAAGGAAATTGCTGGTAGTGGAGTGTTAGGAGATGTATCAGTGCATGTAATAGACCTTGCCAGATGGCTATGCGGAGAGATAAAGGATGTTATGGGAGTAAATAAGATTTTTATCAAAGAAAGACCCCTTCCAGAAGATCCATCAAAGAAAGGAATAGTTGACACCGACGATGCTTCTATTTCTATATTAGAGTTTGAAAACGGCGCTATTGGATACGTGGAATCATCTGGATTCAGTAATGGGCACAAAACCACCATAACGGTTGAAATAGATGGTGAGTTGGGTAGTATTAAATGGAATTTTGAACAAATGAATTTTCTGGATGTTTACTTTAAGGAGTCGGATCAAAAAAGTACCAGAGGGTTTCGTGCTGTAAATGCAACTGAGAGTTATCATCCTTATTATGATAAATGGACGAGACACTGTGAAGATGCAATTGGATTTATGGGTACATTTGTGCATATTGCATATCACATAGTAGATGCTGTCATAAAAGGAACAGAACTCTCCCCAATGGTAGCAACTTTTGAGGATGGATATAGAGCGGCTCTGGTTTGTGATTCAATCTTAAAGTCCGCAGAATCTGGCAAAAAGGTAAGAGTAGAGTATTAAGATAAGCCGAAGATGCCCTGATAACAGTGATATGGCTCTAGATAAGAAATTCGATATGTAAAAGGAGAAGCTAAAATGAGACAAAAACTAGCCATTAACGGACAAAGGAAGACAGTACCCGACGGAATGAAGATAAGGTGGCCCTTGATTACCCAGCAAGACAAAGATGCGGTTATGAGCGTTCTTGACAGTCAGCTTCTGGGAGGACTCTACGCTCCCCAAGCGGTGGGACTGGAAGAAGACTTTGCCAACTACATAGGAACAAAATATTGCCTTACGGTAAACTCAGGAACAGCAGCTCTTCACGTAGCTTTAGCGGCAACAGGTATTGGTCCAGGAGATGAGGTTATCACCTCGGCGTTTTCATTTTTAGCTACCGCCGTAGCTTGTCTTCACCAAAATGCTATACCTATATTTGTGGATATTGATCCCCAGACTTTCAATATAGATGCTGGTAAGATTGAGGAAAAGATTACCAGCAAGACCAGGGCTATCATACCAGTCCATATTCACGGTCTCCCAGCTGATGTGGATGAAATAGAAAGGATTGCCAAGAAACACAACCTCATAGTAATAGAAGATGCCGCGCAGGCGCAGGGTGCAGTGTACAAAGGAAAGAAAACGGGAAACTTTGGTGACATGGCTTGCTACAGCCTGAATTTTACCAAGAATCTTCCGGGGGGAGAGGGGGGACTTATTGTCACCAACAGCAAAGAGTATTACGACAGAGCCAATATGATTCGTTGCTTTGGAGAAAAAGTGGAGTCTGATGCGACAAGGGACTATAACGCCCTCATTTTGGGTTATAACTATCGGACTCAGGAAATGCCAGCGGCTTTTACCAGAAGCCAGCTGAAACGATTAGATGAAAACAACAAAAATGCTCAAAGAAATGCTGAATACTTAACTAGAACGCTGAGCGGACTAAAAGGTCTTCAACCTCCCTATGTTCCTTCCGATAGAACTCACATTTATCATAAGTACCGGATTAAACTTGATCCATCTATCATCGACTCCGATTTGCACTCAAAGAAATTCAGAGACACCATCAGACAAGCTCTCAATGCAGAAGGGGTAGATGCAGGGCTGTGGCAGGATGCTCCCATTCCAGGACAAACTCTTTTCCAATCAAAGGAAGGTTACGGCAAAGGATGTCCCTGGCGGTGTGAACATGCCAAAGACGTAGAGTATAGATCAGAAGATTATCCCGAAACTCAAAAATTACTGGATAATTCCTTGGTGATATATTCAGAAATCAACCCCATATACTGCCAAAGCCTGGAATTGACGAAATATTATGGGGAAGCTTTTCAGAAAGTGTTTAATAACCTCGAACAGTTAGAGTTCTAAGTAATTGCCAAAACATACTGCTATTTGAAGTATCTGTCACAATATCCGGGGACCTGAATTGCCTGGAGGAGAGTTCTCGCCAAAGTACATGAACATGAGTTGTCTGCTAATAGGGTCAATTGATTGGATAGTAAGGCCCAGCTACTAGGTGCGACCATTACCACTCATGACAAGAAAACTGACCTGGACCCCAATACGGGGATTTAACTATCAAGTAAGTTATGGAAGTTCACGCATTACACCATATCTGGTTGCAGATTTACACCGGCCTGAGTTTTTGGCCCTGCGGGTGAAACTAGTGTAGATATCTAGACAAATTGCAGAGCATAATTCATAGAGCAAAGTATTACCAACTTCTTTGGTCATTCATTTCATCCAAACTATTTGCAGCTTTTTGAGCCCATTTTAAATGAGCCGTATCCAGCATGTTACCATTAACATCTATCGCCCCATTCCTTTCGATAATTTCCCTATATTTCAATATCAGTTTTATTCTTTCCATTTCCTCGTCTGAAGGCTTAAATGAGTTGTTTATTATCTCAATCTGGTTAGGATGAATGGCCAGTTTCCCATCAAAACCCATCCTTGCTATTTTGTTGGTTTCACTTTTTAGCCCCTCAGGGTCCCTGAAACTCTTATAAACCGTATCAATAGCCAGTAAATCATTGGATTTGGCGTAGAGCAGTATCATTTTTCTGGCAAAATCCAACATATCCTCAGAACCAACAAAAAAACAGCTGAGGCTTGAAAGATAATCCTCTCCTCCAAGCACCAATGCATTGAGCCTGCCAAATAATTCTTTCATCTGCAAGGATTTCAATTCATTAATTCCCTTTAAGCTTTCCACCAACAACATTAGTTTCGTTTTTCCATGGATAATTTTTTGTTTTTTCTCTATTTGGGAAATTAATTCGGCAATCCTCGTAAGCTCATTCACACTCTCGAACTTGGGAATTAGATAGCCGCATATTCCGGGACAAATAGTTTCAGCTATATCTGCTTGTGAATATTCCGCGCCAAGATCATTTATTCGAATGAAAATATCGATATCGTCTCCTTTCGTTTTTCTATTACTCATTTTTTCAGCAATTACTCTTCTCGCTTCTTCTTTTTGATCTTTCGGAACACTATCTTCAAGGTCTAGAATAAAAGCGTCCGGTCTTAAAGTATCTATTTTGTCAATCATTTTCCTATCATTTGACGGAACAAAAAGGAGAGATCGTAATCTCTTTCCATCGCGCATTCTTTTACCCGTATTTATGTAATATGTATGCAGGATTCTAGTAATATACCTTGGTATCTTCCCATTAGGTTTCAACGCATAGCCCAAATCGGTAATCGTAACGAGAAGAAGATCATGAAAACAGCATGCCTGATTCATGATGGAAGAAGTGTGTTCGTGCGAACAACTCATCCATGCTGTTGAATACCGTAAATACAAATATACTCTTCCCTCTTATGCTAGGGATATATGAAGGCCGGATCCTCCTCGACCTCAGGAAAGTCCAGCAATTGCTTGGCAACTTCTTGTGTGCATATCAATACACTGAGTGCATTGACCCTCATAATACGATTCCAATTGTCTTCTGTTGCTTCCAGGAAGCGCTGTTGATGTTTAATACCTGCATTATTGAAGAGAATATCTATCTTACCAAATTCCGCTACAGCTTTTTTACCATTTCCTTAGCCTGTTCACGTTCTGAAACATCCACAGTCACCGCTATTGCCTTACCTCCTTTTTGTTTTCCTTCGCTAGCAGCCGGCTCAGCCTGCTGACCATTGAGACCAGTGAAAACAACACTTGTCCCCTTTTTAGCAAGACGTAATCCAATAGCCTTGCCTATTCCTCGAGCAGAGCCCGTAATAATGCTTACCTTTTCATCAAGTCTCACTTTTCTTCATCCTCCTTTTCGAGAATAGGCTCTTCTTGCAGAAAGGGAAATTTTTGAAAATAATAGAGATTTATCCTGTTTCTCCTTGCCGTCCCCTCAGTTTCTTTGGATAAAGACCAGAAAAGACGAGGACACAGCATTCTTAAAGACAATTCGACCTCCTGGTAACCTATTGGATTCTACTCGTATAACTTATCAATCCTAAGGGCCCCAGGTAGGCAATTGTCCAGACACAAATTGCATAATGTACACTCATCCTCATTTTCCTTGTCGGTAATGACAAGATTGTCCTGGGCAGTAAACACTCCTACCGGACAAATTTTCATGCACTTACCGCAATCTTTTTCCCCCGGACAGTTATCAGGATTCACCTTCACTTTTATGAACATTCCCATTTCTTACAGCCTCTAGACTTCCCCATCTGAGGCGCGCTTAACTATCAAAAATGCACCCCTTCTTGGATTTGGCAATTTCAACTATTTCTGAAAATTTCTCGGCTATGATTATCCCCGCTCTCCTCAGTAACTTGATCTTGTTTCGGGTGCTTCCGGTATCTCCTTCAACAATTGCACCAGCGTGACCGAATCTTATCCCCGGTATCTCATCAACAAAGCGTCCAGCAACAAAAGCAACTATGGGCAAGGATATCCTGTTTTCTACAACGCATTCAGCTAATTCTTCCTCCATACTACCCCCGGGTTCACAGAAAATCACCACTATGTCTGTCTGAGGATCACTTTCATACAAAGGGATCAAATCAGCATAAGTTGAGCCGACCATAGGGTCTCCACCAATACTGATGCAGGTACTCTGACCTATCCCATTACAAGTTAACAGATTAGCAATTTCTGTAGTCATACCGCCGCTTCGGGAAATTATCCCAGTGTTTCCTTCAGAGTAGGCCTTTAGGATATCCTTGGGTCGCCCTCCTATCATTCCCAACTTAGTCTTATGAGGGTTGATAATTCCTAAGGAGTTAGGACCAACTACTCTCGCCCCTTTGATTTGAGCGAAGGCTAAGATTTCGACCACATCCTTACACGGTACTCGCTCGGTTACCACCACCACCAATTTTAGTCCATTGTCCATGGCTTCAAATGCAGCATCTCTCACAGTGGCAGGGGGTACAGAAATGACGCTGGCTTCAGCATCATGTTCAGCCAAAGCCGATTGGATGCAGTCATAAACCGGGATTCCGTGCACATTCCACCCGCCTTTTCCTGGAACTACTCCAGCTACTATTTTTGCACCGTAGTCGATAGAGTCCTTGGCAAAAATAGTAGCCTCTCTGCCTGTGATTCCCTGTATAATAATTCTTGTTTTTTCGTTGATGAGAATAGCCATTTAACTAAATACCGCCACAGCTTTCTTAGCCGCTTCATCAATGGAGACAGTTCTATCTAGATATCTAACATCATATTTGCTTAAGATCTTAAAACCTTCATCCTCCCAGGAACCCGGAACCCGGAAAATAGCTATTTTTTCAGAAGGCTTGAATCCAGCCTCGATGACACCCTTTACCACTCCTCGGGCAATCAAATCAACTCGAGTGTTGCTAACTACATTCATAATCACAGCTATTTTCTTGACTCTTCCCTGGGATAGAATTAACTTGGTTAGAGAGCACAACTTTTTTACAGTGGGATTGCCACCAATTTCACAATAATTAGCTGGACGTCCTCCATACCTACGAATAGCGTCAAAAACAGTGAGGCTAGCCCCGCCGCCGCCGACCAAAAGCCCCATATCACCATCAAATTCGACCACTCGGCCAGCTACCCCTCTATAATCTTGACTATCTATTAGGGCAGCTTCTCTTTCAAACTCTGAAGGTGGCCGGTTATTCGTTTCTCTTTTGGGAATGCCGAACTTGTTTTGTAATTCTGGATGGCGGTACAACGCATCATCATCTATTTCAATATGGGCATCAATAGCGACAAAGTTTCCTGGCGAAACTTTAGCCAGGGGGTTCACTTCTACGAGAGTAGCATCGTATCTTAAGAATAGTTGAACCACTCGCCACAAAATGTTGGCCACTCCTATTAAATCCTTTCCTGCCAATCCAGCGAGAGCGACGATTTGTCTTGCTTGATATGGATAAAAGTTTTCCCTGATGTTAAAATAAACCTTAGTAAGCTTTTTTGGTTGGCTTTCAGCCAATTTTTCAATGTCAATCCCACCCTGACAGCTAATAATTATGATTGCCTTTCTTGCAATCTTGTCGTAGGCAACAGCCATAAAAACCTCTTTCTTAATAGAGATTTGCTCTTCTATCAATACCTTTGAGACTTTATAACCCTTAATGCAGGAGTCTAACAACCTGCTGACATTTGATTTAGCCATGTCAGCACTTGCTGCCAACTTAACACCGCCGGCTTTTTTTCTTCCTCCCATTGGGATTTGAGCTTTAATGGCTACCTGACCACCGAATTTGGCTACCAGTTCCCTAATTCTATCTAAAGACGAAACAACACACCCCAATGGAATCGGTATTTGAGCATCTCTTAATAACTTTTTGGACTCGTACTCTACTAATCTCATCCTCCCTCCCACTTCTAGTTATACACAAAAACAATAATTTTGCCAATAGCAAGCTTCCGGACCGAAGTTCTGGTATCCAGATAGCGCATCAAATTCTGGCGGTCAAATTCTCATTCTTGTCTTAGGATAATTGTATAATTCCATCGTGGATGTAGATTATGTGGCTTGAGATTTAACTGAGGTGGACCCATTACTGGGACAAGAATTCCTTTCTAAATTGGTCCAAACCTTCTTCAACTCCAAGATTCTTTCTAGCAAGCCTTTTTTCCGTCCAGGTTGTATCTAAACACGTCTCCCGGGGTAGACGTAGATCCTCTTCCACCCATTCAGCTAAATCGGTCTTTCCCCTGAAAGAGGTGCTTATCAGTTCTTCATCAAAATCAAATATTTTAGCTACTTTCTTTGCCAAATCTACCCTGCGAACACACTCACGTCCACAGCAGTGAAATATGCCTTTTGATTCTTAAGGTAAATGGCCATTAATGCATACGCTGCATCTGAGACTAATGTAGGATTGGCCTTCACATTAAGGTGATCTTTCCACTCTCTAATTCTTTCCCCTGCTTGGAATTTCTTTAAAAAGTAATTGACTAGGGAGCCAAAACCGTATGGTTTTTCTGGAACCGGAGTAGGAACTGCCTTATTCAAACCATAAACAGCGGCAACTCGAGCTATTGCCCAGTCTTGACAAAGTGACCGAACTACTGTCTCTCCCACAACTTTCAGTACTCCATAGTAGTTAAGCTATTCTCCTTATACGGGGGATTTAGACCATCAAATATCCAATCAGTGGATACAAAAATCAACTTTGTTTTTGTCTGTTGGCATGCAAAGGCAATATTTTCTGTCCCTTCTATAAAAATTTTCCAACCGACCTGGCAATTCTTTTCTAGGAATGCCGCATCCACTAAAGCAGCACAATGTATTACCACATCAGGATTATATTTTTTTGTACTCCGAAGAACTCTTTGCTTATCCGTAATATCTAAGAGCTCTTCGGTGCAAGGTAAAGATTTAATAGGTTTGGTTCGATGAATGACTGCTATTACTTCAGCATTATGTTTTTCTGTTGCTACCTTTACCAGGTTGCTTCCTAAAAGTCCTGTTGCTCCAGTAACAAATACTTTCATCATTCGGCTCCTGATCTTCGCTTCAAAGGCCATCTTCGCCCAGAAAGTGTTGAAGTCGGGTTTTCACTCATGGCTACTGCCCTTATTTCCGGTAAAAAAAACATACCAGAAATCACAACTACATTTTCTGGCGTAGCGATAACGAGTTCTCTTGTTATGTTTTTGAAGACTACATTACCATGCACTATAGCCTCCATCCATCACCAGAACAGTTCCTGTAAAAAGACTGGAAGCTTGAGATGCTAAAAAGAGTGCTGGTCCTCTGATTTCCTCAGGTTCTCCAACTCTTTGCATGGGTGTAAGATCAAGCATTTCAGGGATAACGTCGTCTAACAGGGGAGTCTTCATGAAAGTAGGAGCGATAGCATTGACTCTGATATTGTGCTTTGCCCACTCGATAGCCAGCGACTTAGTCAGCATCACAACTCCTGCCTTAGCAGCATTATAGTGCGCGCATGTGTCTATCCGTGATGCTACCAGACCAAAGACTGAAGCAATATTAATGATACTTCCCTTACGCCTTTTGATCATCTCTTTTCCTTCAGCCTGAGCACAAAGGAATACTCCGGTCAAATTTACAGCGATCATTTCATCCCACATTTCCTTACTCATCTCCTCAGCGGGAGAGTCCGTACCTATGCCGGCACTATTGATGCCGATGTCAATCCTGCCCCATTTTTCTATGCTGAGTCTTACCATTCTCTCTACATCCTCTACTTTGCTTACATCCGTCTTTAAGAGAAGGCACTCTCTGTCCAGTTTCTTTATTTCCTCTGCTACCTGCTGAGCACCATCAAGATTGATATCAGCAATCACCACATGGGCACCGGCCTCAGCCATGGTTAAAGCCATCTCTTTTCCTAATCCCGAGCCGCCACCTGTTACTAGAGCCACCTCATCTGTCAATTCAAACATTTCCCATGTTTTCATATAATTTTCCTTCTGTGTTCTGAGCTAGGCTCATTTTAGCCGTCCCTTCAGGGAGCATCAAAAGAGCGACTGGAGTCTTCGGCTCATCTACATGTACAAACCGGGGCTCATGGCTGTTCGATTTTTCCGTTAAGGCAAAGAACTCCTTCACAGCAATCCAATGCCTGAACGAAAAATACCCTAAGCTCCCTAGGGAAAGAATTTGCCTGCCATATCATGGCGCTGTAGTATTCCTGAGTTTAATCTCATTCCGCGCATCTATAATGGCTTTTACACTCTTCCATGGAGTGCTTGAATAAAGGCCATCTGTTGGCGAAAGGATAAGTCCTCCCTCTTTTCCCAATATTTCAACAGCACGATAGACAGACTTTTTAATAGCATCGATAGGTTCTCTTTCTAGGGTAATTGCCTCATTCACTCCGCCTAAAATGGCAACTCTACCTGAGAACAGCTCTTTTACTTTCTTGAAATCTGTGTCACCTTGAACATCATCAACATACCAGTGAAGATCATACCCAATATCTAATAAATCAGGCAAAATAGGCATTATGCCATAGGGAAGAGCATAACCAAATAGGCTATTTGCCTCATGAACTAGTTTTGCCATCTCTTTCACCCTAGGCAAAAAGTATCTCCTATAAATAGCAGGCGACCATAAATTACATCCCTCATACCAACCCCGGCGGGCAATCATATCAACGCCTGACTCAAGACATATTTTAGTAGCCAGCATGTCTCTTCGATGGATGATTTCTATCAGCTCTTCAAACATGTCAGGCTTATCATAGCTCATCAATATGGTGTTCTCAAGCCCGCACAGCCAAATCAAAGTATCTATGCCTGTAGAGGTCCAGGCCGCATGCAATACACCGAGCTGGCTCGCTTTTCTTCTTACCTCCTCAAAGTGCGTTTTATAATCATCCAGGACTCTCTTGGAAGGTGATGGGAAGAGATACTTCAACTTTTTCACATCCCCTTCTTTTTCGACAAGAAACTTCCTTGCGCGAGAAACGTTATAATCATCAAATAGTAACAGGTCATCTCCTCCATGATCGTAGCTAAGATTTTTGTTGGAGTCCCAATCTTCCGTTTTCCGTACCTCCTGACGCAACATGCCCTCTGGTGTACTGTATTCTTTCACGATGAGAGGATACTCTTCTTCTTCATCCTGGATCACTGATACTTTTGTTTTCACCCCTGGGGCAAATTCAATAGGATCTCCTTGCCCCACGCAACAATCGTTTCTAGTTAGAGCTGATTGAACAAACAAGATATCATCTACTCCTATGGATAACCAGTTTTCGGCTCGTTCATATTGATTATTCCAGGAAAGTTCAGCGGGGGGCCGAAAATCATGGCTCCTGAAGTAAAGAGCTATATGATCAACTTCTTCATGCTTAATGGTAGCAATTAACCGTTCTCGAGAGGTCATTTTTTTATCTCCTTTCACATTTTCTAGATCAAAAATCACTTTCGCTTTTTCCTAAAAGCGGTTCTTATCTACTCGGCCGCAAGGTATCTCTTTAAAGGTATCTCTTTATTCGAGCAATAACTCGGGGAACGGTGGTAAATTCATCTTCTTCTCCTTCGTACTCGACCGAAATGGGTCCATTATACTTGTTCTTCTTCAAAAGATCGAAGATGGCATCATAGTCGATGTCGCATTCGTTGCCCTCTTTATCCACTTTGAGAAATTTTGCATGAATGAGAGCTGCTAAATGTAAAGTTTTTTTGATTGAGACAATGCCATCGGTATAGTTTCCTGTATCAAGCAGAAGTTTCAGGTTATCCTGATTAACCTTTCGAAAAAGCTCAAAAGTCGTCTCTGCATCCCTGGGAAAACCATAACTCTCAGGTTCCATGAGCAGAGTAATACCCTCTTTTTTGGCAAGAGAACAGGATTTTTTCACATAGTTGATTGCCTCATCCCAGAGCTTGGGATCGCTCGAGTGTGCAGCAAATATCCTCATGCTTGGTACACCCAGTACCTTGGGTACCGTCAACCACTCTTTGAACCTCTCAAATTCCTTGTCTCGTTCTTCTTTTGTTACCTTTCCATAATCATTGAATAATCCGATGTTAATAATCTCTAACTTGTATGCCTCAGCCCTGGACTTGAGTTCTTCAAGATAGGCAAGATCCCTGGATTGAAAGTCTCGGCACTCCAGTTCTACGGCAGATAACTTAAACTCCTTTGCCACCTTTTCCAAGAATTGAAAAAGGTCAATTTTTCCAATAGATATCGCCCTGCGATAAGACTCGGACGTAATAGCTAACTTCATTTCTGCCCTCCTCGTATGATAACTAATTGAACTTGATAGAAGATAATACTGAGTACTCTTTCTGTATAGTCCTTCACTCTCATAATTATGGTCAGTGCAAGTACCTGCATGACACGTCCTAGGATATAGACAAAATAATTTTCACCGATTCATCTCTCTTCGTGGCCAAATCAAAAGCTTCCTGAACTTTTTCCAGAGAAAATCTGTGTGTTATTATCTGAGAATAGTCTATCCTGTTTTTAGCCCGGGACATAAACTTGATTGTTCGGGGAACAAAGAACGGAGAGTCTGATTGTCCATGAATAAAAAGTCCTTTCCAGATGGTAAGACCAATTTCCACAGGAACCTTTCTTCCAACAGAATGTCCAATCAGCCGAATTCTGGCACTTCCGCCTGCTACTTCAAAACAGTTAGCAAGAGCCTCGTCATCGCCTGAGGCTTCCATCACTAAACTGGCCCCCTTTCCCTTGCTGAAAGCAAGCACTTTCTCTTTGAGGTTTTCCGTTTTGCTGTCTACTACCTCATCAGCACCGACTTTAGTGGCCATTTGCCTTCTGAATTTAATGGGCTCTACAACCATCGCTTTGGCTCCAGCGACCTTGCAAATTACCAGGGCAAAAAGGCCGATAGGACCTGCTCCGAAAATTACTACATCGTCACTGGCATCCACACAACCACCCTGGTCCCAGATACCACAGTAGGCGACTGCGCAGGGTTCAACCAGTACTCCTTCCTCGTAACTCATCTCCTCTCCCAGTTTATGGACAAAGCGCTCTTCCATAAGCAGGTACTCTGCCATTGCGCCAGGAGTGTTGGGGAAAAAACCTACCTCTCGCATTCTCTGGCATGAACAAGGTGGAAGACCGGCTTTACAACTCTCACACGAACCACACCCGAGGAGACAGTCACTGGTCACGCGATCCCCGGGTTTGATACTCTTAACACTCCTGCCCGCATCTACCACTTCGCCTGACCATTCGTGTCCGGGGACATAAGGAGCAATATCATACCTGCCCTCCTTTGAGTGGCCGGTATAACACTCAGCATCAGAACCACATATTCCTGTAGCTTTCACCTTGGCTAGAACCTGATCTTCAGCTACTTTTGGTATCTGCACTTCCTTTATACTAAGATCATATGGACCTGAAAGATGTACCGCTTTTTGCATTAAACGCATGATTCTACCTCCTTTTTGCCAAGTTAGGTGGCACTTTGCCATTTAAGCCAGCTACTAAGTTAGTAGCAGCCATGGTAGCCATTCTGCTCCCAGTGGCAATGCAAGCACTGCCGAGATGCTGCGAGTTTCTTCTGGTGACAAAGACTTTTGGCCTCATTTATTATGTATACCTTTCTAAACTTTTGCCCAGGCCTCTCTTAACACCCTCTTGGCGTTAGCGATAACTATTTCTGAGGATTCATCAGTAAGTGGTTTTACCTCAAAGCTTACTATTGGTGGATTTTCGGTATTCAAAAAGCCAACCTCCAGCAGTACTCTCAAAAATACTGCCAACTCTTCTACATCATTTTCTCCTTCTTCAATGCCAAATCTGGGATGTTGATCTCCATAAGTGGGATGTTTTTTATCTTTCAACAGACAATTGCCGATGTGGGCGCAAACTAAGTAATTCTTAATCGGCATAATGGCCTGGGTGGGAGTCTCATTTAAAAGAGGTGTATGAGATAAATCAACTATCAAACCAAAGTTGTCAAAACCTTTCCTTACTTCCTCTGCTACCTTTTTTGCCTCTTTGGCTGGTCCAATTAGACATTTCTTATCAATTTCCCGGTCAAACATCTCCATAGCTATTCCCAGTTTGCCTTTAGATTCAGCATAATCGCATATCTTCTTAATGGAGCAAACCAATAGCTTACGAGCATCCTCTCTTTTCTCCTTTCCTGGATCTTTACCACTTAGAAAGACAAGCCCCTCTGCTCCCACTTCATAAGCCTCATCAACTCCTGCTTTTACCCCTGTAACTGCCTTTGCTCTTTCTTCCTCATCAGAGGAGTTAAGATCTAGTTTTTCAACTAATATCCTTGGTTGAACACCGTAAGCGACGGCTAAATGACTTGCCTTTAATAGCTTCTTTGCCTTCTTCCTTATTTTCTCATCCTTAATCCAAGAAATTTCTACTGCCGTAAAAAAATCATCCTCGGCTATTTTTTGTAGCGTCTCAAGGATTGGCCCCTCTCCTTTCACAGTTTCAGGATAAGCCATAGGGTGGACCACTCCTACCTTCATATATCTATACATCGACTTCTGCACATTACTCTCCTTTATCAGGGCTTTGCATCTCCTCTATATAGAACCCTTAGGCTTGAGCAAATAATCCTTCGACGTGATAATGTCTGTTTATCAAATTTTTCGACATCATCTAATGACTCTCATATCAATTTCCATCTTGGTTTTAGCTCGCGATTAACTACGGAACGCGGCCATCTTCCTCTAGCCAAGTCAACGATAGTCTGAAAAGTGGCTTTAAGCTCTTCTAAGGGAGTAAGGTCTGAGTAGCTGGCCCTATGAGGTGTAAGAACTACATTATCGAGTTGTAGTATCGGATTATTCGGATCGGGAGGTTCTTTATCTAAAACATCTAGCCCGGCACCGGCAATCCAGC
>SDBU01003337.1_pt1 | contig 20495 bp, 18 predicted proteins | sample 2277071 | NCBI WGS metagenome assembly SDBU01 (sample SAMN10397929, study PRJNA504765) | marine sediment metagenome | isolation source: marine sediment core GS08_GC12, 126 cmbsf | place: Arctic Ocean: Gakkel Ridge, Loki's castle | collected 2008
ATCAATCGCTGAACTTAAGCACTATCGCAAGACTTTTTTCGTGTAGTTTTGAAGACTTGCTTGTAAATAGGTCGTTCTGGTTAAAAATAAGCCTCATGTTGCTATTCGATTTCGTTCATGGTAGGATCCCCTCATGATTTTCTTCTAGTCTTGAACCAGTGAAATTGTTTGTTTAATCCCTTTCTTACAAGGAGTAGTTATGAAAAAAGGAATGGTTCTTGCCCTGATCGGGTTGATCGCAGGGCCTCTTTATGCTGATGATGCATTCGACGTTGAGAAGGCAACGGAATCGGCAGATTCCATTGCGTCCATCGAGTATTCCGTTAGAATCTCTCACGATGAAGAGTATGATTTAGATACGTGGCGGGATGCTGTTACAGAGGCAGCCAATACTGTAAACAAAGCGCAACGATATGAAGAAAATAAAGATAAAGAAGATGATGATGGGCTCGTCGATGCAATTTTACGTTCATTAGAAAGTGTCCATCGTTGCAGTGGTGAAAATAATGGCATACGCGGTGAAATTTCAATTTCATTGCAAGATGCAAAACGTTCACAAGATGTATCCGAAACGAAAAGAAGATGTTCATGTTCATGCAGTAGTTGCAGAACGTGTGCAGCCTGCACATGTTGCAGATCAGCCGAAGGTGATACAGAAATGTCTGAAGAAACAACAAGAAAATGCTCATGTTCATGCAGTAGCTGCAGAACGTGCTCCAGTTGCTCATCATGCTGCAGATCGATCGAAAAAACAGAAACAGAAGAAGTGGTATCTGAAGAAGCTACAAAATCATGTTGCTCGAAATGCAACTGCACAAGCTGCGCTTCATGTACATGTGGCTGCAGATCCATCGAAGATGCAGAGGGAATGGATCATGCATGTGACGGTGCATGTCCAACAGGTGATGAATAAATATAAGCAATAACAATCGCGTGTAACTTTTACACGTTTGCAAAAAATAAAAGCGAGGCCGATATTGGTCTCGCTTTTTCAGATTACGATTCGTTTTTTTTACTCAGTCTCTTTTTTTGTGTTTTCGGCTGTAAATATCTTATGTGTCCAGCTTTCTTTTCTATTGTTCATATCTACTGCATCAATCTTTCGCCGTTTTCGTACTTCAAGGGCACTTTGTATTACACAATATCCAGAAAGAGGGGAGAAAATTTTATCCCTTTCTTCCTCTTCTGGAGGCCATTTTGCCTGTGTGTCTTTTAATTCGTCGAGAAGTTCGTTTGGTTGTAATTCCTGGATAAACGGCGTGTTATCATTTTCAAGAATTGCTCTCAGAAGTCTCAAATCATTTCTACGACTTTTTTCGTACAGTTTTTTTGTTTTTTCTGCCATTTCGTCCCCATAGTTTTCAAGAAGCCACTCTATATCAGTAACTGCTTCTATTGCGATCTTTATTGGGTGCTCTTCGAATGTTTTCGTGGTGGGGGCAGCAGGTACAAAACTTGCGATTTGTTTTTGAGTGTCATATACCAAGCTGCTTGGAATGCAGTGTAACTTTCCATTATTTTTTTTAACTAGATTACTTGTAGTTTTTTCAGCCGTTCTTGTTTGTAACAAATAGTTGCGTCCGATTAAAGACTGAATAAGAAAGCTCAAAGGAAATTTTCCATTCGCGAATTTGTTTTTGCTAAACTCGGCATAATATTTTTTATTTTGTTTATTGATCTCCATGGCGTCAGCACTTAGTGCGAATAAGCTGATCATTGCAGAAAGTATGTATGGATAAAGTTTCATTGATATAAACCTCTTTTGAATATGATTAATATTTTTCTTCATGATCTCAAGATTAACCAAACTGAAGAAATGGGTGCAAATAAATATAATTTTAGGCTACATCAGGTTTTATAATGCATGATCTCAATGCGCCATGCATCGATCTAAATAAGGCCAGTCTTATGTGTTGCGAACTAGCTCAAAAACGTTGATAATTTCAGCATCCTTGGCTATATTTGCTGTTAAAATAAACATAAAACCATCGGGAAAACAAATGAAAAAATATTTTAGCACGTTGGATTTGGAGTAAAAAAGAGAAGGCTGGTATAGGGTGTTTGCTTTGCATATTGATAGAGCTGAACAATGTCGGCAATATTGCGGGCCTTGAGGTAAATTTTTCTACTGTACCAATTTTTTATTTTGTGAACTGGAGGCTTTGCGGGGCCCAAAATTTGAACATCAATTTTTTTTCGTTGTTGTTTGCTGTGTAAATAAGCGGCAAGGTTTTGTGATTCCTTTTCAAGGGTTGCCTCGTTGGTATGTTTGAGTTCCAATTCTACTAAGCGCTTTTGTGGTGGGTATCCCAGAAGTTGGCGCGTTTGCAGTTCCTGTTGATAAAAACGAAGATAATCAACTTCATTTAAATACGAAAAGATCGTATGATCGTCCATTGCTTGAACAATAACCGTACTTTCATCCGATTGCCTACCAGCGCGTCCTGCAACTTGAATGAGTTGTTGCAGCGTTGTTTCTGCGGCATTAAAAATAGGAAAATGCAAATTCAAGTCTGCCCATAAAATGCCCACCAAAGTAACACGGGGAAAATGATATCCTTTCGTGATCGTTTGCGTTCCAACGAGGATGTCAATCGTGCCATCGTGCATTGCTTGCACTGTTTTGTACCATTCCTTTTTTTTGCGCGTCGTATCCAGATCAGCGCGGGCGATGGTTGCGTGTGGAAACAGTTTTTCCAGTATGGCCACCACTTGCTGCGTGCCGATTCCTTTCTTTATGAACGTTGTTTTTTTGCACTCACTGCAAGCCGTTGGTTGCGCTTGCCGGTATCCGCAGTAGTGGCAGCTCATGATCCCATTGCTGTGGAGTGTAAGGCTTACTGAGCACGCGGGGCAGCAGGAGATAAAACTGCATGTTTTGCATTGCACAAAAAAACTATATCCCCGTCGATTAAGAAAGATGATCGTTTGTTCTTTTTTTTCAATTCTATCTTGTATCTCACGATACAGTTCATTGCTGAGCCAGAAGTTTTTTCGTTCTTTTTTGTCAGTTAACATGACGGTTTTGATTGTAGGAAAAGCGCCGGCAAATCGTTTTTTCAATTGAAAGAATAACCATTTTCTTGTTTTAACATTATGCAAGGTGATAATCGATGGAGTTGCTGATCCTAAGATTATTGGTATTCCTGCCCATTTTGCTCGCATGAGCGCTGCTTCTTTGCTGTTTATTTTTGGATGTTTTTTCTCTTGATATCCAACTTCCTGTTCTTCATCAACAATAATAAGGCCAAGGTTTGCAATCGGGAGCAAAATTGGTAGATGTACACCAACGATAACGACTGGTTTTTTTGCAAGAAGCTGTTGCCATAAAAGGCGCTTTTGTTTGGTTGGTGTTGCTGAATGAAAGCCGTAAATTGGTATTGCTGATGCAAGTTCGTTTCGTAATCTTTTTTCAAACTCAAGCGCAAGCGTCACTTCAGGCAACAGGAGAATCGAAACCTTTTTTTCTTGAAATGCAACGTGCATAAGCTGCTTATATATTTCTGTTTTTCCCGATCCAGTTACCCCATGGATTACTGTGGGTGTGTAGGTTGGCGTGATGACCTTGGGTAAAAGCGCGTCAACGATATGCTGTTGTTCTGTTGTTAGCGTTACGTGAGGAGCGCTGTGTTCTTCTTGTGTTTCAGGTATTGGGTCCGTTTTCATTTCTTTTTGATAGAGAAATTGTTTGATTCGTTTGATCAGTGTGATTGGTTTAATTTGATAGTAGGTGCTTAGCTGGTCAATGTATTGCTGGAAGTATGGATCGCTTGGAACGGGTTCGATAGCTGCTGCTTGTTTGATTGCAAATGTAACGGATGGTTTTCTTCCCTGCTGGTCGATTACCAGGGCGGGAACTTGTTGGTTTTTAAGCGGTACTCTGACAATTGCACCAAGCAATGTCTTTTGAGTCCATTCTTGTGGTTGCTCATACCAGAGAGGCTCGGAGAATCCATTTAACAGTTGTACTTTTATAAACATGCTAGCAGTATAGCATGATCATTATTCAAAACGCAGGGATTCTATTTTCTCCGGATTCGATTTTAGGGAATGGAGATCCCAGTTTTCCAGTTAATCTATTGATCCACTTATCCCAGTTGATCATATGCATAGTTTTTGCGCTATAAAAACCGAGCATATAATACATAGCTGCACGCCGCTGCACGGTACAACCACTGCCTGTAACTAAGCATTTAGATGAAGATTTTAGGTATAGCCAGATGCGATTTAACATATCAGAAATATTTTTGACCTCCCCGGAAGGCATATCGGGTATTGGCATATCAGGAAATGCAGCAATGTAAATTTTACGAAGATTATTTAGCATTCCCAATCTCCTAAGATTTTTGCCTCTTGCCATAATCTCATGCGTTGCTATGCCAAAAAGATAATTCATCAACAATACTTTGCGTCCAGAACAGGTAACGCCCTCGAGACATTTTCTTTGTTTATTCAAAAAGCTTAACACAGGTTGCATGTCGGAACCGACACGCTCTGCACCAACAACAATATATTCACCGTATGGAAGCGACAGAGTTTCCATTTTTAGTGCATCTTTCGGTGATAAATTCTCTTTAACTATGTCTTCAATTATTTCAAGCCGGTGCTGACCCGGTTGTACTTTTGACAGTTTATCTAAAAGTTCTTGCTTTGCTGGAGGATCCAATTTTTCTACCTGAGAAAAGAGAAATCTTGTAATAGTTCTTTCTCTTAGCGTGAGATCTTGTCGGGCCAGAAAAGCCTCCATCACATTGGACAGTTTTAGCAGCCTCGGGTCACTTTTTAAGTCTTCGGCTGCCGTAAGATAAGAAAAAACGGATAAAAAACTTAGAATGAAAACTGCTTTCTTCATACACTTCCTTTTTTTGGGTATTTAGTTTTAACGCTATATCCTATTTTCAATACTAATAGTAACAAAAGAGGGGGGGGTGAAGGCAAGAAAATGTGCGAATTTTCTATTTTCTGCTGAACTGATATACTGAAAATATCATAATTCTTTAGTTGCTCTAGAGGTTTTTCGAGTGAAATTAGACCCCCAAAAAACAGTGTTTTTAATTGATGGTTCGTCCTTTTTATACCGCGCCTATTATGGTATGCGCCCCTTGCACACTTCAAAAGGTGAGCCGGTACATGCGGTGTATGGTTTTTGCCGTATGATTAACAAATTGATCGAAAAGTTTTCTCCGTACTATATCTCGATTGTGTGGGATAGTAAGGGCAAAACGGTTCGTCATGAGGTGTACGAAGAATATAAGGCGACTCGCCAAGCGCCGCCAAGTGATCTCTTTGATCAAAAGCAACGCATCATGGAATTTGCTGATTTGATTGGATTGCATCAGGTAGCAAAATCTGGATATGAGGCGGATGATATTATGTTTTCGCTGGCCAAAGAGTGGCAGGAAAAGGGATATCAGGTTGTGCTTATTACTTCTGATAAAGATATGGGCCAAGTTCTTTCGGATAATGTGTATTTATATGATTACTTTAAAGACCAGCAGATTGATAAACAGGCGTTTGAAGAAAAAAGGGGCTTTGCGGTACGCAAGTTGCCATTTTATTTTGCACTGTTGGGAGATGCTTCGGATAATATTCCGGGTGTGCATGGCATTGGTAAAAAAATAGCGCAGGAACTGGTTGAGCAGTTTGATTCACTTGACGATCTCTATGCGCATATCCAAGACATTAAAAAACCCCGGGTACGTAACGCACTTGAAGCGAATAAAGATAATGCGTTTTTGAGCCGTAAACTATTTTTGTTGCAGTATATAAAGACCGATGTTTCTCAAGATGATCTGACATTTGATTCCAGAAATTGGATCAATGCGCGTCCGCTTTTTAAAGTGCTTGAGCTTAAAAGCTTGCTCGATCAGACGGGGATTACCAAGGAGCAGCAGGCGGCGCTTATAGAAGAAAAAATTACTGCAATTAAAAAACACAATTTTATAACCGTGACAACGCCAATTGAGCTGGCGCAAGTGGTTGCCGTGATTGAACAAGCCAAAGAGTGTGCCGTTGACACCGAGGCTGATGGGGTGCGGCCATTGCGGGCAAACATGGTGGGGATTTCGTTGTGTGTGCAGGAAGGAACAGCATATTATATTCCGTTTGCTCACCAAACAGATGCAATACAGCTTTCGTATGCTGCAGTTGCAGATGCGCTCAGGCCGGTGTTTGAAGATCCGTCCATTAAAAAATATTTGCACAATGCTAAATTTGATCAGCTTATCCTTACTGCACATGGCATTGAGATGCGTGGTGTTGCGATGGATACCATGATTGCAGCAAGTTTGGTTACGCGTGATTGGCAACGTATCGGATTAAAGTTTCTCTCTACCTTTTATTTTGATGAACCAATGCTGACGTTTGATGAAATGGTCAAATCAAAGAAGTTGCCAAATTTTTCTTATGTTCCGCTTGATCTTGCCACCTATTATTCGGCTAACGATGCGCATCAGACATTTAAGTTGGCAAAACTATTTGCAAAAGAGCTGGTCAAAGAAAACATGAACGAGTTGTTTTATGACATTGAAATGCCGCTATCGCAGGTTTTGTATCTGATGGAAAAGCGAGGAATTTTTGTTGAAGCACAGGTTTTGAGTGAGCTTGATCAATCGGTAAGCAAGGCGCTTGAGCATATTGAGCATGAAATTTTTGCCCTAATTGATCAGCAAGAAAGAACGATTAATTTAAACTCACCAAAGCAAGTAGAACAGCTTCTTTTTTATGACTTGAAATTACCACCACAGAAAAAAAGAACTAAGGGGACGGGATATTCTACCGATCAGGAAGTGCTTGAAGCTCTGAGCAAGTTGCATCCAGTTCCGGCGTTGATTTTGAAATATCGAGAACTGTTTAAACTGCAACGTACCTATATTCAGGCGTTGCCAACGTATATTAATCCGCGCGACAATCGTGTGCACACCACGTTTAGTCAAACACGGGTGGCTACGGGGCGGCTTTCTAGTTTGAATCCGAATTTACAAAATATTCCTGCTTCAGGGCCTGGCATTGAAGTTCGTACGGCGTTTCAACCAGATCAAGGTAGGTGTTTTATTTCTGCTGATTATTCTCAAATTGAGTTGCGTGTACTTGCCTATCTTTCGAAAGATGAAGCGTTAACACAAGCGTTTTTACAGAATCGTGACATTCACTGTGAGACTGCAGTGCGACTATTTGATGTGACATTTGATGCGGTAACGAATGAACAGCGGCAAACTGCAAAGCGTATCAATTTTAGTATCCTATACGGCCTGACGCCCTATGGCCTTTCAAAAGATCTCAATATTCCGTTTGGTGACGCCAAACAGTATATCGAAAAGTATTTTGCTCAATATCCGGGTGTGCGAGCATGGATGGATCGGATTGTACAGCAAACCGAGGAAAAAGGATACGTGACAACCTACTGGGGTCGTCGTCGTTATATTCCGGGCATTTATGAAAAAAACCGCGTGCTCTATGATGAGGCAAAACGAGTTGCGATTAATACGGTAGCGCAGGGAACTGCTGCTGAGATTATGAAACAGGGGATGATTGTCCTGCAAGAGCGGTTTGAAACTGAGCAGATTAACGCACAGATGTTGTTGCAAATTCACGATGAGCTGCTGATTAGCGCCCAAATTGAGCAGGTTGCTGCAGTTGAGACGGCGGTGAAAGAAGTATTGGAGGGGATAGTCGACTGGAATGTGCCCCTTAAAGTGACTATTCGACATGGGGCCAATTGGAAAGAGGTCTCAAAATAATCCTATTTTTGTCTTATGTAACCCTTCGAGCTCGCTGAGTAAGGGTAGTGGAGGCGGTTGTAAAACCGTGTATTTAGGGTATATTTAAGGTGAATTAGGAGTTTTTGCTAATCCTATGTGGAGGTATAAATGAAAATATTGAACTATGTGATTCCCGTTATATTGTTTAGTGCTGGTTTAAGTGCCTTTGATGATAGGCCAGCCCTTACGGTTAAAGAGCGGGTTGCCTTAGCAAGTGGTAAGGCTGCGGGGGCTATTATTGGTCTTGCAGCAGGGGTTCCACTATTTATACAAGGTCAACGGAACTGGAGGTACGACCGGCAATATTATGCAGGTGCAGCAGCGTGTGCCGCTGGTGGTTCTATTGCCACGTATAACATAGCGGGGAACCTAGTGAATCGCTTATTTGCATGGCGTCATGGGGTAAGCTATGCCGTTGAGAAGGTCGTTCGATTCTATGACATTAACATTGAACAATACTGGGTTTTGTTTGATGCGGCAGCAAAAAAAGATGCCGATGGGCTGCACAGGGCAATTCAAGATGTTTATGAGCGTCGTTTCGGTGTTGATTGGCAGAGTAGGCTACGGGAGTTTCTCGTAGATTATAAAGATTTTGCTACTTACTTATCCGGAGCAAAGAAAGCAAGTTTGAGCAAAAAAGAGTGTGATCTGATTCGAATGATAGAGATAGGCGCTGCATTGGAAAATATCTATTTCGGAAGGGCACCATCCAGAAAAACTTCGGTAGAAGCAGCGTGTAAAATTTATCCATTTTTGGGCTTTGATATCGGTTCTTTTTCGCAACAAGTCTAATAAGGAGGGGGTATGAAAAAGTTACTTATTTACATTCTATCTATTTTTTCGTTGATTGTGCCATTTCCAACTTTTGCAATGAAGGACATGTCGGCTCTGTCGTACGCAGAAAGAGCTGCAATTGTTGGTGGAAAAGTTGTTGGTACCGTTGTAGGGGCCAAAGTTTTTCAGCAGCTTGGAAGGCGTTATATTGATTCTGCTTTTTTTGCCCAGCGTGAGCCTGAGTTAAATTTTTCCGATTTGGAGGATCTTGACATGGACTTGGGTGATATAAATCTGGAGCTTGACCTGGATGCTGATGTTCCGAGCGGTAAAAGTGGCAAAGAAGAACAGGAAGGGGCAGATGTAGCGGATCTTTTTACTGCAGCAAGATCAGAAAGTAAAGACAGAGAAGCCGGTGAAAAAAATAAGTTGGTAGGAAAATTTTTTATTGATTTAATCAAGCCGGGACAAAGAGTTGGTTTCGGGGTTGGTGCTGTTGCTGGATATAACCTTGGTGGATATTTGATCAATAGGGGTATTGCATGGCGTCATGGAGTGCGCTATAGCACTGAAAAAATATGTCGGTTTTTTAACCTTAATATTGGGCAATACAAAACGTTAGTGCTTAGTGCCGAGAAAAAGGATCTTAAAGAAATACGCGAGGCGCTTGCGGATTTTTATGAAAAACGTTTTGGCCAAACGTGGAAGAAGCGGCTTTTCAATCTGCTATATAAGTATGATTGTTATGCTTCTTATCTCGTTAAAAACAAGAAAAAACTGTTATCTGAGAGTGAAAGAGATTTGCTACGAATGATAGAGATAGGTGCTGCAATTAATACTATTTATGATTCAAAGAAGCCGTCAGCTGTTAAATGTGTTGAAGCGGCCTGTACAATGTATCAACTTTTAGGATTTATGCCTTGTCATGAGCGTGGTGATTCGGAAGTAACAGGGGAGTCTTTTGATGTTGCAGGTGATCAGTATCGAACGCTGATTCTGCACGCAGAGAAGGGGAATCTTGAAGCGATGCGAAAAGCGTTTGAGATTTTTTACCACAGTCGTTTCGGGACAGGCTGGCAAAAACGGCTCATCGATCTGTTTTATAAGTATGATTGTTATGCCGACTACCTGTTTCAGCATAGAAATAGAGTATTGTCTCGAGAGGAAGGCGATTTGCTCCGCATGATAGAAATAGGTGCAGAGGTATATGCTGCCTATAGCTCGAAGAAATCAGAGCCTGCTGCGAGTGTTGAGGCGGCTCGAGGCATGTATCAGCTTCTGGGATTTATGCCACAAAGCGATAAATGGGAGCGGTAAGGGGCTTTTGCGCATTTGTAAGTATTTTGAGATAATGGAGTTATATGGAATTGGATCAAATGGATAAAATGGAGGTTTTTCATGAAAAAACTATTTAGACGATCAATCATGGGCTTATTGCTTGGTATTTCCGGGGTTTCGCCCTTAATGGGAATGGATGCTGCAGGTGAGGTGGCAAATTTTTTTGGCAATATGTCGGGATGGATACAATCTAATTGTTCAAAAGAAGTTAGTGGCAAGTTTGATAATGCGCTGGGCGACCTAGGAGCTAACTTTGCTAAAAGCGTTACTGGAAATATGACGGATAAGCAAGAACAGGAAATACGGACTCGTCAGGCCAAAGTAGATGTGGCCATAGAAAAAGCGAAAGCAAAGATTGAAACAGATAAAATGAAAGCGCAAACAGAGATTAACACAGAGGCGATGAAAGCGAAAACAAAGGTTAAGACAGAGGCTAAGTTAGCTGACATTAAGGCTCGTACAGAACAAATGAAAGATGTTATGGGCAGTTTTGCGCAAACCTTTTTTGGTGATAAGGGCCGCGTGATACGGACCGTATGTTTGGTTGCCGGATCTGCAGCGGGAGTTTATTTTTTCAAAAATGGGTTGCCGATTTTGCGGAAAATGGCTGAAGATTATCTCTTTACGCCGCAATTGATTGATGAAACTTCAGTAGGAATTTCGATACCATTTCTCAAGAAAAAAGCTGATCAGAAAAGTGGCTTGCAAGAGCTTCACTTTAATGAAACCTTACAATCGAAAGTTGATCACATTGTTAGTTCCTATAAACGAACAAGCCAAAAGGGTGGCTACTTCTTGAACTATCTCTTTTATGGTGAGCCTGGTACCGGTAAAACGGCGAGTGCTCGTGCAATTGCATTAGAATCTGGGCTTGATTATGCCATTATGAGTGGTGGTAACATTCAAAAGCTTTTAAAATCAGGAAAAGCAGAACAACGCCTGAAAGAGATATTCAATTGGGCACAGCGTAGTAAAAAAGGGTTTGTGCTCTTTATTGACGAAGCTGATGCTTTTTTGAAAGATCCGAATGGTAATGAAATGAGTGAAGAGTTGTACTCTGTATTAAACTCTTTCTTAAACTTAACGGGTACTGAAAATAAAAAGCTTTCTCTGATTTTATCAACAAACCATCCGAATAAACTGCCAAAAGCAGTGATTGACCGGGTTGGTGCTGGGCAGTTTGTGTATTTCGGTTTGCCAGATTTGAAACAACGGGTTGAGATAGTTGGGCAATTTGTGCCGAAGTATTTTACTCTAAACAAGGGTAAAGCTTTTGATGCTGATATTATCAATGAGATAGCAAAAAGACTGGAAGGTTTTTCTGGTAGAAATATATCATATTTCATGCTTTCCTTATCACAACAAGATATCTTCAATGGAAAGCGCTTGGACAATCAAAAGGTGTATAGTTTGATTGATCAAGCAGTAGAACAAAGTAAATTGAAAAACACATTCCATACGTTTGCATAGCATAACGCAAGAGGCTCACGGTTGCGTGGGCCTTTTTTAATAGGATTTTTATGCAGAAAAAGATAGGTTTTTTGTTTCTCGCAATTATTTTTAGTGGTCTGATTGCAGCCAAAGCAGAATTTGCCCAGGGGTTTTTAAAGGGTACTGCGCAGTCGTTCTACCAAAATGGTGGACACAACAGTTGGGATTCCCTTGAGAAAAAACCACAGAGTAATTGGACACAGTTTGAGAACAGCAAAATTAGGTTCCACTTTGATGGAGTTTTTGCACCATGGCCGTTTCCAAAAAAATCACCGATTGCACATGGTGAAAAAGTTGGTATTGCTTCCGATGGATGGCGGCGTGCGTTTGATGATATACACCTGATTAAAAAACTTGGGTGTAATGCACATCGATTTTCTGTTGAATGGACAGATATTGAGCCGCAAGAAGGCGTGTTTAATCAAGAGGCGCTTGCATTTTATGAGCGATACTGTGATGCATTGATCGCAAATGGCATTGAGCCCATGGTTACCTTGCATCACTTTGTTCATCCATTGTGGTTTGAAAAGCGTGGTGGTTTTTTGCCTGTTGCAAATGTTCACTATTTTGTCAGGTATGCAAAAAAAGTATTTGAACGTTTGGGTGGCAAAGTGAGATTGTGGTGCACTATTAACGAGCCGACTGTGGTGAGTGCTTGTGGCTATATTCTTGGGATTCATGCCCCAGGCAAGGTGTTGAAATTATATAATTCCGGTATTGTACTAAAAAACTTACTCAAAGCGCATGTTGACGTATACAAGGCGCTTAAAAAAATGCCTGGCGGACGTAATGCCCAAATTGGCCTGGTACATCAGGCAATGCAGTTTGAGCCGTATCGACACAAGATTCTTGGCCTTACTATTGTTGATCCGATTGGAAAGCAAGTTGCGCGTGGTTTTAATTTTTCGTTTGCACATAATGCTGTGCTCGGTTTTCTCAAGACTGGTGTTTTTGAATATCGGCCTTCTCGGCCATTGCGAGGGATCAGATACAGAAATCCTGCGGCGCCGAAATCGTACGATTTTATTGGTTTGAATTTTTATTCCAAAGTGATTTTAGGCCCAGGCCCTACGTGCTACAAAAACCAGGTTATGACTGACATGCAGTACGCAATTCGACCCGAAACACTCTATGATGCCATCAAACAAGTTGCAACGCTTGGCAAGCCGATCTATATAACCGAAAATGGTATTCCTGATGCCAAAGATGATCGAAGAGAGGCGTGGATTAAGGGGTATGTCGATTCGGTGCATCAGGCGGTCCGGGATGGCTTTGATGTGCGCGGCTACTTTTATTGGTCCTTGATCGATAATTTTGAGTGGAGCATGGGTTTTGATCAGAAATTTGGTTTATATCAGGTGCATGAAAGGACAAAGAATCGTACGCTGCGCAAAGGGGCGTATGCCTACCGTGACTATTTCACGACTGCCCACCAAAACTTTAAATGAGCGGCGGCAGGAGTTGCTTTCGGGGTGGCCAATAGGAGTAGATGACAGGAATTTGGTGAATATATTGACTTTTAGGGGTAGTATTGACATACTGATGATGAGCCAAGTGGCTTACATGTCTTGAAAGGTCAAATCTTTAGTAAAAAAATCGAATAGAATGGTACATAAAGGAATACGTCATGGCAACAAGTAAAACTGGTGGTTCAACGCAGAATAATCGCGACAGTCAAAGTAAGCGATTAGGGGTAAAGCTTTTTGATGGCCAACTGGTACATGGTGGTGAAATTATCGTTCGTCAGCGGGGTACGCGAATTCATCCTGGCGATGGTGTTGGGCTAGGAAATGACCATACCTTGTTTGCAAAGATTGCTGGTAGTATTAAGTTTCACTATGGGCACAAAGGGCGTAAATATGTTTCTGTTCGATCTGTAGAATCATAAGTAGGAGCTCGCAAGCTGCTTGCGTAGGTCAAAGATACATGATAAAACTTCAATGAGTCTTATGAAAATCCCAACAAATAGTTTGATACACGGAGAGTGTTTATGATCAATTTTGTAAAGTACCGTATGGTGACGACGATTATATCGTGCCTACTGCTTAGTAGTTTCATTGGTTATGCGATATATAAAAAACGAACAACTGGTGAAGTGTTTCGATACAGCGTTGATTTTACGGGTGGCGCCCAGGTGCTTTTAAAGTTTGATAAACCGGTAAGTTCTATTGCTGTCAAAGATATTCTTGATAAACAATGGGAAGGTGCTGCGATTCGTGAGTTTGGTGATAATGAAATTCTCGTGCGCGTAAAACTTGGTGAGGCGATCAAGGATCTTGGTACCATTGCTGAGCGAATGCAGTCGTCTATTCAGGATGCAATTTCGGGCGTGCGTGTCACGATTTTGCAAAGTGAGAGTGTTGGCCCCGGTGTTGGGGAGGCGCTCCGTGGCAAATCTGTTCGTGCAATTATTTTTGCGTTGCTTGCAATGCTTGCGTATATTGCGCTTCGGTTTTGGTCTTTGGGTTTTGCCCTTGGTGCAGTGGCAGCCCTTTTTCATGATGCGCTTTTAATGCTTGCTGTTTTTCTTTTATTGAACCGTGAAATATCAGTTAACGTTATTGGTGCTGTATTGGCAGTGATGGGTTATTCGATCAATGATACGATTGTGATTTTTTCTCAGATACGGGACAATTTAAAGAAGTTATCTCATGAATCTCTGGACAATATCGTTAATATTAGTCTCAATCAGACGTTGCGGCGTACATTGTTGACGAGTATTTCAACAGGTTTAACGGTTGGTGCTATGTTGGTTCTTGGCGGTGAGGTGTTACGCGATTTTTCGCTTGCATTGTTGGTAGGGATCGTTGTTGGAACCTATTCTTCCATTTATATTGCAAGTCCGGTAATGATGTTATTATATCGGGGTAATAAGGCGTAGTTATGAGAGTAGTAGCTGATGCAACAATAATCTAAATAATCAAAAAGGACATTGTAAGCGTTTCTTGAAAGACGGTAAATCGTAGTTTTATACATGTCCGTGATGCATTTCTAACCATGGTGTGTGTACGTATTTGTTGCCAGGTCAAAGTGGTTGGTTTGGTATCTGATTATATATGGAAATGGAACAGTAAAATTAAAAGAGGTTGTACATTATGATACGACGTATTTTATACAAGGGGAGGAAGTTATGAAAGTACAAAAACCAGAACCTGCAGAACAAAAATCTGTAGCTACTGAGCAAAAGTCGGTAGAAGAAGTTGCAACAAAGGCAAAAAAACCGGAGGTTGCTCATAAGGGGCAAGATGTGAAAGTGAATGGAGAGCAGTTGCAAAAGCCTATTGTTAAAAAAGAGACAAAGAGTATCGAAAAGCCTACTGCCGAAACGAAATCAAATGGCACAGTTGATAGGCAACTTGAGCCGAGTGTTGCTCAGAAAGAACCATCCGTAAGTCACAAAAAACAGCAGAAGTATCGTGGTCAAAAAGGTCATGATGTCCAAAAATCATCCGATTATCGAAATCGTGGTGGTGGCAACGGATATTATGGACACCAGCAGCTGCCGATTGAAAAACGACCGATTGAAGAATTATCGCTTTCTGAGTTGAATCTTTTTGCTCGACGATTTGGCATTGTTGGTACTGGGTTAATGAGCAAGGTGCTTCTTATTGAAAAGATTAAATATGCGCAAGAGAACCCCGAGTTAGAAATGGAGATTGAGGGAGTGTTGGAAAAACTTCCTGACGGCTTTGGTTTTTTACGTTCTGCGCAATATGATTATGTGAGTGGCCCAGACGATGTGTATGTTTCTCCTTCTCAAATTCGTCGGTTTGGTTTGCGAACGGGTGACGCAGTAACAGGCGTTATCCGAAAACCAAAAGATGGCGAGAAATACTTTGCATTGCTCAAAATCACAAAGGTTAACTTTGTTGATCCGATGGAAATGGCTGATCGGTACAATTTTGAGCGTCTTACACCGCAACATCCAAATGAAAAATTTACGCTTGAGTTTGATCCCTCTGCAATTTCTACGCGAATCATGGATTTATTTACCCCGATTGGTAAGGGGCAGCGTGGCTTGATTGTTGCGCCGCCAAAAGTGGGTAAAACATTGCTTTTGAAAGAGATTGCAAACAGTATTATTGCTAATCACGCAGAAGCGCACTTGATTATTCTTTTGATTGATGAGCGCCCTGAAGAAGTTGCAGATATGAGGCGCACGGTCAAAGGAACGGGAGCTGTTGTAATAAGTTCGACGTTTGACGAGCCGGCAGAGCGTCACGTACAAGTTGCCGAACTGGTTATTGAAAGCGCCAAACGTATGGTTGAATCGGGAAAAGATGTGATCATTCTTCTTGATTCTATTACCCGTTTAGCTCGTGCGTATAATACGACTGCGCCTGCATCAGGCAAAGTACTTACTGGTGGTATTGATGCCAATGCCTTGCAATGGCCGAAGCGATTTTTCGGTGCTGCGCGTTCCACTGAAGAAGGTGGTTCGTTAACGATTATTGCAACGGCGCTTGTGGACACTGGTTCACGAATGGACGAGGTGATTTACGAAGAGTTTAAGGGAACGGGTAACATGGAAATGCATATGACCCGTAAATTATCAAACCGTCGCATTTATCCGGCATTCGATTTATTAATCTCTGGTACGCGTCGTGAAGATCTTTTGCATTCACCTGAAGATTTGAACAAAGTATGGGTGCTGCAGAAATTCTTAGGAACGATGAACACGGTTGAGGGCATGGAGTTCTTGATTGATAAAATGCGCAAGCACAAAACAAACCAAGAATTTCTCGATTCCATTAATAAAAAGCCGACAGGATAGCCAACAAGAAATAGATTGTATTTTTTTAATCGTTTACTAAATGGAAGGTTTATTATGAATAAATCATTACTATCAATTACCGCATTGTCGTTACTTGCAGTAACCACAATATACGGAGGTAGGAAAAACAAATTTAAGTTTAAGGTTATCGATTGTACTCCTAAACATATAGAGACCCAATGGCAGCAAGCGTATAAAATTAAATTTCACAATTTTGTTCCTGACGACGTAAAGGCGTGGCAATTCAAAAAAACGATTAAAAAGAAAGCGGTTAGAAAGAAAAAAGTGATGTTAGCGAAGCAGTTTACTGACAAAGCTTTCGCCAGTTTGCCTTATAATATATGGTTTCAAGCTAGTCAGCCAACAAATGTTGTTGACAATACCAATGCTAATGCAAATACAGAAGCGTTTTGTTTTATTCCGCACGAACCAGAAGATGCTTTAGAGGCCTGTCTATTTATGGATATACCCAGTGCGTTGGAATACTATAATCCATTGTCCGAGATGTCTAATTTGGATTATTTGGATTGGGTGTAGTTATAACCGTCGTGTGCAGAAAGCAGCATGATTGTCAGTCCAGGAACTACCCAATCTCAAATGATACCCGCTATATTGTATTTTATTAATCGTTTACTAAATGGAAGGTTTATTATGAATAAATCATTACTATCAATTACCGCATTGTCGCTGCTTGCAGTAACCACAATGTACGGAGTCAAAAAGGTATCTCGAAAGGGATCTGCTCAGATCACAGTTCGCCAGATTACTTCTGAAGGTGTGAAAAAAAGATGTAAACAATTTGCAAACGTGAAGAGACTGAGACAGTTTGTTATGGGCAATGTTCCTGTCTGTTTGAGCAAAGCTCGCGTCAGTCTGACCCTTGAAGATTGGCCCGAAGCTCCAGCAACAAATGTTGTTCAAAAGGTTTTTGCGAGCAAAAAATATGATGACTACACACTAAATGAAATCAAAGTGGCGTTAGTGTTGTCTCATTTGAATCCGTAGGCTTTTCTGGCAATTGTATAATTTTGATTAAGGCAGTAGTCAAAAAAGAGATGGCGTAAATGCCATCTCTTTTTATTGCAATATATCCAAATCCCAACCAGAAAACTCACCCAATTTTGCTTTATAATTTCCTACAAAGGCAACCATTGCTCCGTTATCGGTGCAAAATTGTGGCGATGGAATATAGAGTGGTAAACCATGCTGTTCGCCAAATTGGCGCAATTGTTCACGAATGTATTTATTGCAGGCAACGCCACCAACAAAAGTAAGTGCTTTTACTTCGGGATGCTCTTTGAGCGCGAGGGCAAGTTTATGTTTGAACGTATCGGTAATAGAAACGAGGAGAGAGCTGGCTACTCTGTTTTTTAGTTCGTCATTATCGGTGAGTAACGTTTTATTTTTCATGTCATATGCACCTTGTTTGACCAAGTCATAGAGCACGGCAGTTTTCAATCCTGAAAAACTGAAATCAAGCGTGCGAGGATTGTGGCGTGGGTATGCAAAGAAATCTTCAAATCCAACTAATGCCGCCCGCTTTTCAATCTCTGGTCCGCCAGGATAGGGCAAGTTTAATAGTTTTGCTACTTTATCAAACGCTTCACCGGCAGCGTCATCAACGGTTTGGCCCAATACTGTATATGTCCCCAAACCATGAACAAGATACAAGCTGGTATGGCCACCCGATGCAGTGATACACAAATGGGGAAAAGGAATGTCATGTTCCAAGAAAGCAGAAAATGCGTGTCCTTCCAAATGATTAACACCGATCAGTTTTATGTTTCGTGCCCATGCTACTGCTTTTGCGAAACAAAGCCCCACAAGGAGCGAGCCGTGAAGGCCCGGTTTATTGGTAACTGCAACAACATTGATATCATCGAGTGTTACATGGGCCAGATCCAGAGCAGCTTGGATAATGGGATTTATTTTTTCCAGTTGCGAGCGAGATGCAACTTCTGGTACAACGCCCCCAAATTGTTTATGCAGATCGATTTGTGAAAAGAGCGTGTTAGACAAAAGCCCTTCTTTTTCGTGATAAACTGCTGCTCCTGTTTCATCGCACGATGTTTCGATTCCAAGGGTAATATATGGTTTCATACAAATATTGATTATGCCGTGGCAGCAATGGTTATTCGATTTTGTTCTTGTCTCATAATTGGTTGTGTATCGAGTGCATGCATGGTGTCAGAATCAATTGCAGCAAGCATGATTTTTGTTGATTGATCATAAAATGATTTTTTCGATCCACTTAGTGCGAGCACATCTTGTTTGATTTCTATTGTTGGCAGCTCAAAACCCTTGCCGCCTTTGACGGCGTTGACCCAGTCAGGATTGTAGCAAATGATAATGGTATCATCGGGAATTTTTTTATCTTCGCGGTCAATTTCTTCTTTTCGAATGTGCCATGTATAAGAAATCTGTGCATTCTGTTCTTTGTTGCCAACTTGTGGTGCGAGTAAGAGATTATAGAACGTATATGGTTGATCGTCCGGTAGTTTGATATACGAGGCGGTGTTGTGCGGTGCCGACTGGTATTTAGATGAAGAAAAAGCAAAGTCTATTTTTTCCGTAATAAGCAGGTTGAATCGAAATTGCTGTGTATATTTCGGAACATTGAACGTGATAGCTTTATTTTTCTGGTCTACCGAGCTGGCAATAATACGTCCGCCGCAGTAGATGCGCATGGTGGGTACGGTAGGAACCGATTGAGGAAACTGGATGGTACACATTATAAGGCTGTGTCCAAAGGCTATTGAGCTTGTCAGGACGCCGGAAATGAGTAATACTAGAATGGCGTAGAAAGATACTGTTTTCATGGTCGAAGACCTCCGTTCTTAATAGTTTTTTTATTATATGTGCCAGGATAGTATAAAGTATATCGCATTTCAAATATCTTTATAGGTGTGGCGAGATTTTTATGTACATAGAGAAAGAATAGTGATGGTAATCAAAGTTTTAAAACAAGTTGGTGTGCGCTTGCTAAATTATGAGCGATGTGCTCATAAATTGTCGCTCTCATGTTGTGTTGGTATTTATATAGCATTTTCGCCTTTTGTGGGATTTCATACCGCAATGGTATTTCTCTTTTCTTGGTTGTTCGCGCTTAATTTTGCCGTAATTCTTTCTGTTTCCATGTTTGTTAATAATCCATGGACAATGGTGCCGGTGTATGGTGCGGGGCATTTGTTTGGCGACTGGGTGCTTTCTGTATGTGGTGTGAATCATTATGATTGGAATCCTACATGGATCAAACTATGTAACGAGTGGCTTACAAGTAAAGTGGGTCTTTCGGGTTTTTCGTTTTGGGCATTTATGATTGGTGGTAATATTCTTGGTGTGAGTTTAAGTATTGCGTGCTATCCGGTCATAAAACGATGCATGAGTAGGCTTGCGACAACGAGCAAGAAAAAGGTGTTGCGTTCGGTAGTTGTATCAAAACGAGCTGTTATATCTATGGCAGCAAAAGCCAAGCCAGTATTTCAGCGTGTGGTATTGAAACGATTTGATAGCACAGGCCAAAAGGTCACAAGGGAAAAGCATGAAAATCGTAGCGCAAAATAAAAAAGCATTTCATGATTACTCTATTTTAGAGCGTCTTGAAGCGGGCATTGTGCTGACCGGTGACGAAGTTAAATCGTTGCGGGCTGGCACCGTTTCGCTTATGGGTTCCTTTGCTACAGTTCATCAAGGCGAGCTCTATTTGATCAACTGTCATATTAGTCCGTATAGCAAGGCGTACGCCAAGACAGAAGAAGAGGCTACGCGTAGACGCAAACTGCTTCTGACCAAACGTGAGCTTTCACGGTTAACGGGTGATATTTCAAAAAAAGGAATCACTATAGTACCGCTTAAGATCTATTTCAATAAACGCAACATTGCCAAGGTTGAGCTGGGCATTGCCAAGCACAAAAAGGCGGCTGGCAAAAAACAGGCATTGCGCGAACGCGATATTAAACGAGAAACGGAACGAGAAGTCAGGGGCCGCTGGTAGCCCGAAATGCCGAGAAGTACGAATCTTATTAAGTAATTGGTCAATACCCTAATCTGATAATCATGAACCTTCTAAGTTAGGAATTTTTAGTGCAATTGCCCTGTTGAATTTAGGGATAAAAGTGGCCATGGAGCTTATAGTGCCTTATTTGAGTGGCTTTGATTGGAATTCTTTCTCAGCTTTTATTAGTAGAGTTTTTATGGTGCTATCTGTAGTCAGAGATGATGCTTTCACATCTTTATAAAATAAATTGGGGTTAGCACCTTTTTCTAGTAATAAATTGACTATAACGGAATTATTTTCGGAGGCAGCTATGTGTAATGGCGTTTCTCCTTCTGCTATTCTAGAAATGATGTCTATTGTG
>SDBU01003338.1_pt1 | contig 20493 bp, 40 predicted proteins | sample 2277071 | NCBI WGS metagenome assembly SDBU01 (sample SAMN10397929, study PRJNA504765) | marine sediment metagenome | isolation source: marine sediment core GS08_GC12, 126 cmbsf | place: Arctic Ocean: Gakkel Ridge, Loki's castle | collected 2008
GTCTCTTACTTTCTTAGCGCGCACCCTTCCGTTACGCTCTACTAAAACGGCAACAGGTGTCTTGCTTTTTGTGCTACGACCCTGTGTTCCTTTGGTCCGCTTATTCTTGTGTTTGTTTCGTTCCTTACCGCCAATGTATGTTTCGTCTGCTTCAACTGTTCCGGTCAACATTCCAGGCATTGGTTCTTGGGTCATGGCGTAGCGGATACGGTGAGCCATAAACCAGGCGCTTTTATATGTGATTTTCAACTGGCGGTGCAATTGGTGTGCGCTAATCCCTTTCTTGCTGGCACACATTAGATGTATTGCCATTAGCCATTTATTGAGGGGGATGCGTGACCCTTCAAAGATTGTGTCGACTGTGACCGTGAATTGCTTTCGGCATGACTTGCACTTGTAAAGACCAGGACGTGTTTTTGCTCCCTTTTTCTTAGGAGTAATCTTATATGCTTCTGTGCTTTCGCAGTGGGGGCATATCGCGCCATTTGGCCAGCGAAGTTCTTCAATCAATTCACGGGCTTCTTCTTTATTCAATTGAGCGATTGTCATAAAATCTAGGTCAGTCATTGTGCTATCCTTTGATTAGTGTTATCATCTATCTAACTATATTTTAGCACAAATGTTTGGGTTTGTCAAGTATACAATTCCCTAAATAAAATAGTTGCAAATTGTGCAGAATGCCCTTGGCGAAGACCCGCCAGTTCGATTTGGGGTTGTGGTTTTGGCAAATCTTTTGATGAGTACCCAAAAGAACTCACGGCTGGACCACCTGGGACGAAAGGTGTTCTCATTCCCGATTGGTGTCCGCTCCCAGATCGGGATGAGGGTGAAACAGAACCCCCTTCCAATATCATAGTGGGCAAGCATGGACCCAACAATGAAGAATTGATAATAAATACAGATACGGTTTCCCATATATATTCTGAGGCAGGACATCTATACACCGCACTCTATATCTGTTTGGGCAATGACAAATTCGAGGTGGATGGGACAACATATGATGCTGTAAAAAAACAACTAATTGCCGCTTGACAAAAGCAGGAAGAATGAAAATGAAACTAACAGACGGAAGAATAACCATACTCGCTCAAAATAGCAATGGTGCCGCAGGGGATTGTGGGGTTACGATTGAGCTGAGGGATGATGAATCTAACACAACTTTTGCAAGAGTCAAGCTGTCGTCAGAGCAGTGGATAGACGCCATGTCGCGTCAAAGCTATGTTAAATGTGAAATTGATGTTCATGGCTTAGATAGGGTGGGAAAGAAAATGATAATGCAGAAAGACTTTAAGTTTGTGGTTGGTGATGTTGATATCCCATATGATGAACAAAATTTGTTAGCAAAAGAAAAGGCTTTTGAAGTCTGTCCAGATGGATGGATTCCAGATACCAGCTTTAGTAGCCGAGATTCTTTGTGGTTCGAAAATGGGAAGTTGTGGGCGAGTACTACTTTGCGCAAATGGATCGATATAGACGAGGAAGAACGAAATGAGTAATTTTCCTCAAGAAGGCTGGATATGTTTGCATCCCTACGACAAAGAACACTTCGTAGCAAAGATACCTAAAGAACCACTTCCAAATGGCAGGCTCCGTTTTGAGTGGGGAGCATTATGCGATGCTTATGGTTGGATGAATGGTCCAGGATTGCGCGAAAGCCAATTTGTCAATTCAGATATCCCTGCGTGTAAAAAGTGCGAGAAATTATTAGCATCATTGTTGGAAACAAGAAAGGAAGACCAGAATGGAAATGACCCATGAAACCCATAACATCGTTTCATGACAAATACCGATTTCTTTCAAACTTTTATCCGGTGCTAATCAAGCGAAAAAATCTCTATTACCGTTCGGTTGAACATGCCTATCAAGCAACCAAAACACTGAATCCTCAATTACGTAAAGAGATTGCTGAACTGAAATCGCCAGGAAAAGCTAAGCGCATGGGCGCGAGATTGGTTTTGCGTCCTCATTGGGACTTAATGAAACTGGATGTTATGAAAGGCTTAAACCGCATCAAATTTCAACAGATTGCCCTAAAAACGATGCTGCTTTCTACTGGCGATACTCACTTAGAGGAAGGGAATAAATGGGGAGATACCTTTTGGGGAACAGTGGATGGTAAAGGCGAAAACCATCTTGGTAAGATATTAATGGAAATCAGGAGCGAATTAGCAAAAGAACTTAGATGGGAATTTTTAACGAAGCTGCTCCAATAATAGCTTTTGTTTATACACCTAAACAAAAGCGCGAGGTAATTATGAAAAAACTAATAGGCTCAACAAAAACCAGGAAAATTAGCGGATGCCATCAATGCTTTCACCGAATAGCTGATTATGGGATACCATGTTGTACTAAAACTTTTGTCAACGAAGTGCCTATGTATAAAGTAATAGATATCCCCCATGAAGAATTGATAATAAATACAGATACGGTTTCCCATATATATTCTGAGGCAGGACATCTATACACCGCACTCTATATCTGTTTTAGTAATGAAAAATTCGAGGTGGATGGGCAAACATATGATGCCGTAAAAAAACAACTAATTGCCACTTGACAAATATCAATGCCTGGGGTAAAATGTGGGGGACTGCAAATGGAGAAATGAAATGGGATTATTTACACGCAAAAATAAAGAAGACGAAACAATAAACTGTGGACAACGCGCTTTTCGCGCGGGACTTAGATGGTGTGGTATTGAAGATGAAGTACCAAGCTTGCCCCAAACGGGAGATTCAATAAAATTAGCCGATAAATATAAGGCATTAGTAGCTTGGTGGCCAGGACTTGGTAGCTTTGAGGGCGACTACAAACCTGTTCTTGTTACTTATGCAAATGGCGAAGTCAATCATTGTGTATTTTCTTCAGATATTTTACCCCTTAGAGATAAAAACATCCATCTTATAATTACAGGATGGGAAGAGTTGCGAAAGCAACAACAATTAAGTGTGCCATAGCTTGTGTTTATCATTCTAAACACAAGCTATGGCAGAACTAATTGAAAGGAGAGTATGATGATTGACATAAGCAATTTAAGTAAAGGTAAGGTTTTGGCGGGGCTTTACAATGCATCTAAGCAATTGGGGATGGGGCTAATCCATTTTACCCCCGAAGATATGACTGAGACCGAAGGTCAAATGCTCATAGATAATGGAACGACATATTTCGATTATCTAAAGGGTCGTGTAATGAAGGTTGATTTATCGAACGGTGCATTTGATCCCAGTCTTTATGATCGCGATAATGGGGAGGGTGCGGCGCAACGAGTTATAGATAACCTACACTAATGTGATGAAAAGACCTCCCTTAGAAATCGCAGGAGTGAGCTTGACACCGCGATTGAAGATCGCTTAGACCATATCTTGGAAGAGATGGAACCCAAGAATTGGGCATGGTATCCAGATAAAGGAAAAACAAATGACTGACCAAGAACGAGATGCAATAATAGCAGAGGCTATTGAGGATAAACCGGAAGTGTTTCCGTTACTGGATGGCGAAATATCCTCTGGTGGGGCTTGGGTAGCCGAGTGGAATGGCGATACATTTGTTCAGTGGTTACCTCGCCTCTTTATTTCCGACCCCACCTGTTGCACAGAAAAAATTGTATTGGAGCGGATGCGGGGGCATGATGAAAATATGGAGTTTTGTAAACAGTTGGATTTAATTTATAGGAAACGGTGTGGTTGGTCTGATGACACCTATGTTCCATTGCCCTTAATAATAGCTAATCACAAAGTGCAAGATTACGCCCTAGCATTGGAGGCTGTATTGGGTGAATGAATTCCCAGACATATATAAAAATGGGCGCATCCTAAAATACCATCTTTACGATGAGAAAAATAAGTATCAGGTCCATTGTGGCGTAAGAACATTTGATCCTCTGTTTACATTAGACTTTGAAAAAGTCACATGCGATAATTGCCGTACCAAAGTCAATCAACCGAGATATACTCCGCTCACTGCTGCCGACAAAAAGATGGTTGATTGCTGGAAGTTGCCGGAACCAAACCCAAACGACGTTACGGAAGCTGCAAAGCGTGGCGATAAAATAACTAATAAAATGAAAAATACGCCAGTCGAAGAGATATTGGAGAACGCACTTCCAAACAGCGGTCGCTGGCGATAGGAGAATCACGATGATACAAATCCAAGCACAAATTGACCAGAACGAGAAGAACAAAAAGATGTCTATCAATATTATTATCATGAGAGCCGAGAACTTTACCGAGGATGAAGAAGCGATAGCAATCGAATTTCACACCGTGATAATCGGGGCGTTAAAGAAAGCTAAGAAAGTGCTTGGCGATAAAATGGTGTTGGATATTATAGAGGAAAATAAAGATGAGTGAGACAAAATATACGGAAATCCATAACATAAAAAATGGATTTCAGCTTAATACGGTTATTGAGTCCGGGCGTGGTGATCCGATAACTACCTTGTATATAAAAGGCATTGTCTCGGCTGGCAGCAAAACAGGCGGAGAGCTAGAAAATATGTCTATTTCTGATTTGACGGATTTGACGTATCTTCTGCAAAGCCATCTAGTTGAAGTAGAACATGCGCGTAATTTTCAAGGGATAAAACGACCTAATAAGGAAACATAATGACAAACGAAGAGAATGTATTACTGGTAGCAGTGGTCATATTATTAATCTTGAATATTGCGCTGAATTATTGGTTCTTGGCCATTCTGATGGTAGTTGCAATTTGGATGAATTTAGATCGACGAAGGCGATAGCAGGAAAATAAAGATGAATGAGACAAAATACTTTACTATTGATTTATGCCCAGGGGAACACGTAGAAACGCCATTGATCTCTACTTTTGCATTTATCGGACAAGAATACTGGTGCCCGGTGTGCGGATATACAACTGGAATGTTTGGGGTTACGAAGAATGTTGCTAGTACACCAGAATTAGAGGCTCTTTTAGATGCCTACATGAGTCGAGCAAAGCCTTATTTGAGATATATTAGTTCCCAAGGAAGTGGGATGGAAGAAAATCAGAACGGGAAACTAACAAGGTTTGAGGCTAAAAAGGTTGATTATGAATACAGCAAGATTATCAAGCTGAAATGAATAACTTAGTAAAACAACTTATTATAGCTTTTGTTTAGGGAAGTAAACACAAGCGCGCGTAAATGGTATAATAAATTATGAAATATGTTAGTCTTTTTTCAGGAGTGGGGGGGCTTGACCTTGGTTTGGAACGCGCTGGGATGGAGTGCGTTTTGCAAGCGGAGAATAATGAATTTTGCCAAAAGGTGTTGACTAAACATTGGCCAGATGTGGCGAAATGGGACAATGTAAAAACACTAAACAAAGATATAGTTGACGGTCTTGTCAATATAACATATAATTCCATGGAAGCAAGAAAGGAGTTAGATGTTATGCCGAGAAAATTAAATCCAAAATACAACGAGGGTGTAAAGTTATATGAATCAGGAATGTCGATTCAGGATGTTGCTGATTATTTTGCAATCACCCGTCAAGCCATGCACGATATACTTAAAAGGCGTGGGGTTAAATTTAGACCACAGAAAAAATATGGGGAAGAGAATCATTTTTATAGGGGTGGTGAAACAGCCGATAAACGAGCACAAAACCTTGTGTGGAAAGCTATCAAAAAGGGGATACTAATTTCACAGCCTTGCGAAAATTGTGGCATCACAGGAACCTTTGAGGACGGAAGAAATAAAATCCAAGCACATCACGATGATTATAGTAAACCATTGGAGATAAGATGGTTATGCCAAGAGTGTCATCATGAATGGCACAAAAAAAACAAAGCGAAAAATGGAGGTGGAACGGAACTCGATGACGGGAAAACAATTGACCTTCTCGTCGGCGGGTTCCCGTGACTTTGCCAGCCTTATAGTGTTGCCGGGAAGCAAAAAGGCACAGAGGATGACCGTCACCTCTGGCCTGAAATGTTTAGAATTATCTCAGAACTCAAGCCACCTTGGGTTCTTGGCGAAAATGTTCCTGGAATCATCGGGATATTTGTCGACCAAGCGATTTCTGACCTGGAAAATGAAGGTTACTCCTGCGAAACGTTTGTACTTCCAGCTTGCGCCTTCGATGCTCCGCACCGGAGAGACAGGTTATTCATTATTGCCAACAATGCAAGTGGCAGATGCAACGATGGGGGGCATAATAGGCAAGTCAGACACATACAGGACAACATCATCGGGAACCTTGCGGAGAGTGAACAAAAGCGGGAAGGACGGGAGCATGAGTCTGGGGCGACTGGCGGCTCTGAACTTGCTTCCACCCCCGACATCCAGAGATTACAGACATGGAATGAGCGAAAAAAATCTGGAGAACCGGCGCAAAAATTCGCGGGGGGTGAATTTGCAGGAACACATACAAAGAGAAACTGGCGAGAAACACCCCCTCAACCCACAATTTGTGGAATGGATGATGGGATTCCCCATAGGGTGGACAGACTTAAGTCTCTCGGAAACGCAGTCGTCCCCCAAGTTGCCGAACACATCGGAAGAATAATAATGGAAGCAAATAGCTTTTGTTTATGAGAGTAAACAAAAGCGCGAGGAAAGAAAATGAATAAACAATTACAACTAAAGTTTATGTTCTGGGTAATAAGGGTGCTACGAACCCTTCTGAGAAGAGAAGATGGCGATCTATGGAAAAAATTAGATGAACTCTCAGAAGAAATAGCTAGTCATCTTGAACCTGAAAAGGATTATGTTGAATTCAATACGAACAGTAATGTCCTCGTGAAACTCAATCCAAAAGGACTAAAAATACTTGATGAATATTATAAAAGTATAAAGGGGTTTGCAGGAACTTCAACAGATGGCTATTATCAATTTCAGGCGCATGAACTTATGAGTCTTTTTGGCAATCATATGTATCCGAATCCTCCACCTTTTGAGCCTAATATTCGTATTTCAAAAAAATCACTGCACTGATGTGAATCCTGATTTAATATAAGGAAAATGATGTGAAACCAATAATATTCGATGCCGAATCAATAAAATCTATTATCAATCAACCCGAATCTATCACGCGTTGCACAAAAACACAAATGCGTAGGATTTTGAAATATCAGCCTATAGATATTTTGCCGATGCCAAATTCCAAAAACCCCAATATGGAAACATGGGTGACGCTTGATGTAAAGGGAGAAAAAATCGAGGATAACCGAGGCAAGGTAATTGGCTGTCGTTACGGTGTCCCAGGAGACACACTTTATGTGAAGGAAACATTTTTCCATGATGGCACTGATGAGCCAAGCGCTTTGCACTTTAGAGCTAACGCAAACATGGCTGATGAGGAATGGTTTCGCGCTCAAGGATGGAAATGGACATCGCCGTGGTTTATGCGCAAGGAATACGCGCGAATATTCTTGGAGATAACCAAAGTAAGAGTGGAGAAATTGCAAGATATTAGCGCGTGGGATTGTTTGATGGAGGGTATATTAATCAACAGCGAAGAAGCGTTAGATTTTATGGACGCTTCGCCTAATGAATTTTATGGGTGGGGTATCGAAGGATTTGCAGAAGAATTTCGCGAAACTTTTGCAAAACGATGGAACTCAATCCACGCCAAACCAAAACCAAAAAAACGCGGTGGAGTTATTACTCACTACGAGTCTTATCCCTGGGAAAATATTCAAGAAACCAAAAAATTCAGAGGGTTGCCCTGGCGCGTGTTCGGTAATTCTTGGGTATGGCCTATTGACTTTAAGGCTATCAACAAATGATAAAAATAGGTAATGCAGGAAACAAAAATATTAGCCTTGATTTGAACAAACTTATTGATACGCGCATGTTAGTCGCAGCCAATAGCGGTGGAGGCAAGTCCTGGTTCTTTCGATTGCTTGCAGAGCGATGTGCTGGAAAAGTTCAAATTATTATTCTCGACCCAGAAGGGGAATTCGTCACTTTGAGAGAAAAGATTGACATTGCTCTAATAGGCGAAGATGGAGAATGGCCTGCAGAAATAAAAACAGCCAAGTTGCTTGCTAGGAAATTAGCAGAACAACAAGCAAGTGCAATCATTGACCTTTATGGATTAAGAACAAATGACCGTAGAGAATACGTGAATCAATTTTTAGAAAGCCTTATGAGTCTTGGTCGTAAATATTGGCATCCTATTCTTGTTTTTATTGATGAAGCGCACATGTTTGCTCCCGAAACAGGCAAATCAGCCAGCACGGATGCAGTTATAGCTCTAATGTCACAAGGTCGGAAACGTGGGTATGCTGGTATTCTTTCAACCCAACGATTGAGCAAAATTCATAAAGACGCTATTGCAGAAACCAATAATGTCCTTATTGGTCGTACATGGCAAGACTTAGACCAAAGACGCGCTGGCGATTTGTTAGGAATGAGGAAGCCTGATCGTACCAAACTTCGTGCGCCATATATGAAAGCCGGTGAGTTTTTCGGGTTTGGACCCGCACTCACAACTGAGGGCGTGTGCAAATTTAAAACGGATAAAGTCGCAAGCACGCATCCAAAACCAGGAGAACGACACAAAATGGATGTGCCTCCTGCATCTGCTGCAATTCTGAAAGTCGTTGCGCAAATGGGTGATCTCCCCGCGCAAGTGCAAGAAGAAGAAGACTATATTGCTAGGCTGCAGGGCGAAAACATTGCACTACAACGTGAAGTGGCACAACTTAAACGGGATAAGCCCAAGCCAGAGCAGATTATCAAGCAAACCACTATTGAAGTTCCTTTTATGCCAAAAAATAATTTCGGTCGTATTGCTGAGACCTTACAATCCCATCTGGATGCAGTTTATGATGTTCCAAATAAAATAGCCGATGAGATAGCACGAATAGAAGCACAAATTCAAGAAACCAAGCCCAAGCAGCAACCTGTCAAGGCTTCAAAGCCAAAACAATTTACTCCCATCACCACTTTGACAAGCGGGAAATCTAGTGGAAACTCTTCGGATGATTTGCCTATCGGAGAGCGCAAGGTGCTTACTGCTTGCGCGCAATATCCTGAGGGTCTTGAACGAAAACAGATTTCTATCCTTACGGATTACAAGCAATCAAGTCGTAATGCCTATATAAATCGTTTGCAAAAACGTGGTGCGGTAGAAATACGTGGCCGAAAATTATTTGCTACAGATTTAGGTTATGAGCTACTAGGTCCAGGATTTCAGCCACTTCCAACCGGTCAAGAATTACTTGATTACTGGATGCGCACTCTGCCACAAGGCGAAAAGGTGATACTTGAAGTACTTGTAAATCACTATCCTCAAGAGATTGACAGGGATTATTTGTCGAATGAAACTGATTATAAACAATCAAGCAGAAATGCCTATCTGAATAGACTGAAGGCAAGAGAATTAATAACAATTCCTTCACTTGGCATGGTCAAAGCCAGTGACAATCTAATGGTTGAGTTAGCATGATTGGTGTCCCCAGAGACACGGAGGTTTAGGATGAGTGACCAATGCCCAAATTGCAAAGCGTCCGAAACAAGAATAGACGGCTTCTGTTCCATTTATTGCCGCGACATAAACGAGATCGGAGAGGAAGCCAAGCGTTACAAACAGGCGTTGGAAAGAGTTGCGAAAAACGAATATCCAGATGAACCCAGACCTGACTGTACCGAAGCCGAGAATTGCCATGCAAATATTATTGAAATTGCTAAAGAAGCCCTAAAAGGAGAGTAGTAAGATGGATAAAGCAACGGAAGAATGGGAAGGCCACAAAGAAGAATACCTGAAGAAGGTTGAGAAAGAATGGAACGATAGGTTTTCTAAAAAATATAATGGTGATAAATCCGCATCTAATGATGAAGTGGAATTGCCAAATATGTCCTATGACTTTGATGAAAAGGAAACCATTGAGGCATGGAGAGAACTGGCCCGGCCAATATGTGAAGCTACAGGACATTTACACTAAACGATGGATTGATTTTTAATATTCGTAGGGAATAAAAAATGAATGATTTGAATTTTATTATAGATGCACTGGAAGGCGAAATTGAAATAAATCAATTTGGGAGTTCGAACAGAGATGTAGCCGAATTGATTTCTATTGCTAGACATCAAAGAGACGCGTTGGAAAAACTCAGAGATAATTTGGGCGAATGCGACATGTGTTTTTGGTGCACATGCGACGATATCCAAGAAGGAATTATAGAAACCGGGATGGATGAAAAGAGAATCATAGAAAAAACCAAAATAGTTATGATAAACAACAGGCATAAAATAGTAACCAAAGAAAGACTGACATTTTCTGAGATTGTCACGATTGCTCTTGATGATCCAGTAGAACTATCTCTGATTTCATCATTCACTGTAACATACAGAGATACCAAAAAAGGCAATAAGCCATATATGCGTAACGGTATTCTAGTTGAAGACACTTCTATTCCTATTACGGATGGAATGGTTTTTAATGTTAAATTAGCCAGCGAAAAGGAAATAAAATGAATGACAAATATAAAGGCTCAAGGCCTCCACAAAGAACACCCAAACCCACGATATCAACACAAGATGTTGCAGAAATCAAGGAAATGGCCAAGCAGGTAGATGCATTATTGCCAAGCGACGCGAACGGAGTTTTTGAAAAGTTTGTACAGCAATTTTTGGAAATGTCTTCTAAACGCTCAGAAACGAATAGATAGCTTGTGTTTAGAGAGATAAACAAAAGCGCGAGGTGAAATTATGGGAAGTAATGATTTTGAGTTAGAAATAGGAGCACAAGAGGAAAAGGCGGAAGCTGCGGTAAGCCAAGCAGTCAGAACAAGAAAGTATCAACTCTCAACATTTTTTGGTTGGCTTGCAAACATGGTTTACAACAAACAAGAAATGCAATATCCAAGTAATATATTGGATGCTGTCTCGTATATACTTTCAACAGATAGCCCTAGAAATATGAAAAACTGGGATTGTGGAATACCCGAAGATATTTTGGCAATAGCCTACAGGGGAGATTTTGTAAGGGCAGACAAGATGCTTGGCGATTATCGCATGGAACAAAGGCGTATAGCGAAGGAAAACAAAAATGAAAAAAATCAAGGATAAAATTAGACATATTCTTAGACAGTGGCTGGGCATAGATGCTCAAGGATTATCCATCGCTCGAACAGACGAGAAATTTGCTGAACTAATGTCTGAAAGCTCGATGCTAGGAATTGATTGGGGCAAAGAACAAACCACAATTGTTTTTATGTCGCATCTCAATGGCGGCTATGTAAAAATAATCGAATGTCAATTCAAAGACTTTAGAGAAATGACGGAACACATAAAACGGATGGAGGCTCAATGGAATCCCGTAGAAATATACTTTGATGGTATGCCTGGAATGTCAAGGCATTTCAAGGAATCTATGGGAAGGTAGCTTTTGTTTATCCTTATAAAGACAAGCGCGAGATTAGACTATGAAATATGATGTGATTTTGGCAGACCCTCCATGGAAATATAATAAACAAATCGGAGACTTGGCCACTGACGATTATTATGAAACCATGACACTTGATAAAATGCTAGAATTGAATGTTAAGTCTTTGACATCAAAAAATTGTGCGTTATTTTTATGGGTAACTGCTCCTACTGTATTTGACTATCTTCCAATGTTATTCGATGCATGGGGGTTTAAATATAGAACCAAAGCCTTTTGTTGGGTTAAGTCAAATCCATCCGGTTTCGGATTTAGAACTGGCACAGGAAGTTATACAACTTCTAATACCGAGGATTGTTTGTTAGCTATACGTGGTTCCATGCCACGCGCAAAGGCAACTAATCAAATTATCTTCACCCCCGTTAGGGAACATTCCAGAAAGCCAGAAGAACAATATGGTAAGATTGAGCGACTTTATCCAAACATGAACTATCTCGAATTGTTTGCAAGACACAAGCGTGAGGGATGGGATTCTTGGGGGAATGAGATAAAGAGCAATATTGAGTTATAGCTTATGTTTACCTTAATAAAGAAAAGTGTGATATAAATGGACAATGAGTTTACAGGAGCAGTATCATATATTTGTGTTTGGAATTTCCCCTTAAGTGACAAAGCGATGTGGGAACTATCTACTGGGACGCAATGGAAATGGTGGTTCAAATATTCCTTTTTATATAAATTAGCTATGTGGTATTGGAAGCGTAGAGGTATTGTTGATGGATGAAACCCAAGATGATATGAATAAAAGTTGTGAAGAAAAAGGCTATCATGGAAAGCTAGGAATAAGGGACGGTAAATGGATTTGTCGCGATTGTAAAGAAACCGACTTTTGTTCATTGTGTGGCACAAAGGCAAAGACATATGTTAATGATTTATACGATATGGTTGGCGAACAGATATGTCCTGAATGCCTGAAAGAAGAGAAACCCATAAGTGACTATTTAGAGAAAAATAGAGTTGAATATAATAGCAGAGATTACGTGGTGTCTTTGCTGGATCGTGAGAAAAAGGACATAGAAACCAAGGCTAAAATAGAAAGTCTGGAAAATGTGTTGATTGAAATTTTAGGATGCGATAGCGATAAGTATTCTAGTCCCGAAGAAGCAATTGATGCTATTTTTGCATTGGCGTTTAATGCGCTACCAGAAGAAAAACGCCCAAAACCAACCCCAAATATAATTGTGTCACAAATAGGTTTGGGGAGAGCTTTAGGCAACTAAAAAATGACTTTTTATCCAGCCATTCCGAGAAGAAGAATACATCTCCATTACGGAAAGTTTTTGATACGAGCGTCAGTTCCTTATCCATATCATGGCGTTTCAATGAACAGATGCACTCTTGCAAAAATCGGTATTCTTTATTCTCGCCGTCAAAGATATTCTGATTATGACCACGACAATATTATTTGGTATGAATATAAAGACAGAGTTTTTAGAAAAGACGAAAAATCCAAATGTGTCAATGGCGTTTGGCGCCCTAGACCGGAAGCATTCAGACAGCATTTTTTGATATCCGCATAATGGAGAAGATTTTAAATGACTAACAACTTATTGATTGCAATAATCCAATATCTAATTAGCACCTTGAGACACAAAGCTTATGTTTTTTACGCTGGCGTTTTTATTGTTGGCGATATTCCCATCTGGCGATTGTTGACCCATGACCTATCGAAATTCAATCCGGTCGAATTTATCAATTACGCACGCTATTATAAAATGGAGCATGGCAAAGCCAACGAGAATGCCTTTGTAGCCGCGTGGATGCATCACCAAAAACGCAACAAACATCATCCCGAATATTGGACAACTGTCGGAATATTTGATTGGTCAAACAGAGCAGTGGAAATGCCGATGACCTATGTGCGAGAGTGGGTTGCTGACCTTTTGGGAGCGTCCAGAGAATATACCAAAGGCTGGGACATGAACGAATGGATAAAGACAAACATTTCCCGGTGGGACTATTGTGATGAAATGACGCTGGCGCATTACCGCAAAGTTCTGAACCAGATTGGCATTTCGGTCGCGCTTCTGCACCCACTCAAAAAACTTATTTATATCTCAGAAGAAACATGGTGTACTTATTGTGGCGGTGACCACGACCTTGATGATTGTGATTTTTCGATAGAGATTGGAGAACAAAATGAGTGACACGATATTTTTAGACAAACAGCCTGGCGACTTTGAATTTGTGCCGAGAGAAGAAGTTGAGAATGGTTGGATAAAGCATGTGCATTGCGATGGAGCCAGATTTCATACTTTAAGCTGGACTACACTAGGTACAAAATGCTCAGAGACAAAATGTATCTTAAATAAATACTATCAAGATCGCCAGCAGAGAATTGATGACTTGCCCCACCTAGAGGTGTACGATGAGCATAATTGAAAAACCAATGACTAAGGGGATTCTTATGATGATTATTATGAAGGGATTGCCATACTGCGAAAATATCAATGATTTGGATTTTGAGTGTGAAGATGCAATTCTTTTTACTTGGAGAGAAACACAATACAAAGTTTCTACCACATTATTTACTCTGACAAAAGAAGAAAATGAGATTTGTTGGAGCGGAGGTTCAAAGGCTATTCTGTTAGAGGCTTTATTACTCAGAGTTTATTTGCAAATCTTAGAGCCATAGCTTATGTTTATCGTTGTAAACATAAGCTAAAGGATAGTGTTATAATTAGTTGTCATGGAATACCCTTTATCCCTAGCTAAATCTACGCATAATCTACGCTAAAAAGAAATGAAATAAGAACTCCCCAATGTTTACCCCACAAAAGCGGCTTAGAGTAATATTTTCGGATTTAGGTTTAGATATCAATCCTCGAAATTGTGATTATATTGCAACAGAACTAAACAGATATAATAATCGCGCTAGACAATGGACAGGCTCTTATATTCGCAATATAATAAATGGCAAACAAGAGGCCAGCAGATATATTACTCCCGCTATTATGAAATTACATCTTACCCCTCGTGTTCGATGGCTTTGCGCAGTTGATATGAAGACCGAAGATGATTTAAGGAAGGCGCAAAAATTATCTATGGAAGAACGAAGACGGAGATTGACAGAATGAAAATAATTGCACTAAGTGATACTCATGGATATTATAGCCAAGTGGAGGTTCCAGATGGGGACGTTCTGGTTTTTGCTGGTGATGCTACCGCACATGGGCGACCGATAGAGCTAACTCTATTTCTTGAATGGTTTGAAGAGTTCCCGCACCCACATAAAATAGTTATTGCTGGTAACCATGACAGATGTTATGAAGTGGAGCCAAAATTTGCGCGGGCACATTTTGCAAGTGCCATTTATCTGCAGGACGAAGAAGTAATCATTGATGGAATAAAATTCTACGGAAGCCCTTGGACTCCCGAATATTACAACTGGGCATTCATGTTGCCGCGTGGTCCTGCAATTGCTGATAAATGGAAGCTAATTCCAGAAGATACCGATGTGTTAATTACCCATGGACCACCACACGGAATACTGGACACTCGAATAAATACCACCGTGGCAACTGGATGCGAAGAATTATTCAAATATTACAATGTGGCGATTTGCAACCGTGATTATATGCCAGTCAATCCAGTAACGGAGATTGAGATATGAGTTTCCCAAAAGATATTCTTGCAGAAAACCCCAGCCTGAGCGATTGGGCAATCCTTCATTCTTATCGTGGTTCTATCGCGCATGGGATGTATGTACCACCGAGTGATCCCACAAGTATTGATGATAAAGATACCATGGCTATTTGTGTCCCTCCCAAAGAATATTACACGGGGCTAAAGAATTTTGGTAGTAGAGGCACAAAAGAAATCAAGGACGGTATTTGGGATATCGTGGTTTATGAAGCGCGCAAGGCATTGAGATTGTTGGCAAAAGGAAATCCCAACATGTTGGCTATTCTTTGGACCAGCAAAAAACATCACATAAAAGTTTCTGCTGCTGGACAAATGCTTTTAGATAATAGAGAACTGTTTGTCGGTCGCCATGTCTATCATCATTTCACCGGCTATGCTCATGGGCAACTTCATCGAATGACACATCATAGTTATAATGGACATATGGGCGCGAAACGAAAAGAATTGGTGGAAAGATTTGGGTATGACACCAAGAACGCCGCTCATCTTATTCGATTGCTCAGAATGGGCATAGAGTTTTTGAAAGATGGATGTCTATATGTTGAAAGGAAGGATGTGCAAGAGCTATTAGCAATCAAGCGTGGTGAATGGTCCTTGGATAAAGTAAAGAAAGAAGCCGAAAGGCTATTTGCAAATAGCGAAGAAATGTTTATGAAATCAGATTTGCCCAAAGAGACTGACCGCGATGCGATTAGCAAATTGTGCGCTGAGATAGTCGAAATGGCCTGGAATGGCGAAAAATGAAAACGATTGAAGAGCTACAAGCGAAAGTGATTGCTGGCGAAACCGATTGGCTACAATACGGCAATGTAAACGTCAATGAAAACCCAGATGGTTCACTGCTAATATTCAGTTATAGTAACGCGGCACAATATGAAAGGCGTTGGAATTGGTTTGAGCGCGTTAGTCGTGGGCTAATCATGAATAGAGAAACTGGCGAAGTTGTAGCTAGACCCTTTGACAAGTTTTTCAATTGGGGAGAATTGGGACATACTAGAAAAAAGGGATTAAAAGAAGTAACCACCAAGATGGATGGGAGTCTGGGAATTTTATATCGACACAATGATAAATTACTAATTGCTACGCGTGGCTCTTTTGATGGTGACCAAGCATTGTGGGCAACTGGTCATATCAATCACTTTATGAAACAATCTGATTTTTCTCTATTACCTAATGAATTGACATTACTTTTTGAAATCATCTACCCAGAGAATAGAATAGTTGTAGATTATGGAAGAAAAGAAGGCTTGGTTTTATTGGGTGTAAGAAACCGATTTACTGGCGACGATTTCTTTGTGCTTAGTTTTATAGCACTTGCGCAAGCACTTAATCTTGAAACAGCTCGTACACACTACAACTTCAGTGGCACTACTCAGTTACTAGAATTGGCAAAAGAGTTGCCAGGAAATGAGGAAGGCTGGGTATTACGGTTCACAGACGGAATGAGACTGAAAATAAAAGGTGATCGGTACAAAGAAATTCATAGACTAATTTCGGTTGCATCTTTCAAGCATGTTCTTCAGGCAGTATCCCAGGGAACATTAAAAGAATTTATCGGCGCCGTTCCTGATGAGTTTTTGGGAAATGTAAAACTTTGGCAGGGAGAAATTGAAGGAACCGTTGATAGAATCCAAATTGAAGTCTCAAAAGCTTATGCTGTGGCGACCAAAGGAACGCGAAAAGATTATGCTTTGTGGGTTCAAGAAAACCACCAAGAGCTTGCTCCTTATTTATTCGCAACCTTAGACAAGCGCGCTATAACTCCATTGATTTATAAACATGCATTCAAGGACAGAGAAATGGATTGTCCCAAAACGGGATAAAGTTGCCGCTTGACAAATTACAACGCTTATTGTATAATAAGGGTGGAGATAAGAAATGGAGAAAAGAAAAAGATTCCCAAGATTTTCTGCGAAAGCCGAAGCCCTGAAATTGAATTCAGACTTGCATTGTATGGCTAGATATAACCCGACTGGTTCTCGCATTGTACGATATGTGGTCGACGACCTTTTGGGCGAAGATAATATCGCGTCTGGACGAACTGCAAAAGAGGCTTGGACAAAAACTCTGGAAATATTAGAGGCATAGAAATGGAGATAGTAATTACAAGCAAGGAATACCAAACCGAACTAGAGGGAAAACCCGCAGAACTTTTTTATAAAACTATGCGATCACATACATGGCAGAAAGCTAATATTTCAACAAAATCTTATGCTGAATATTCTTACAGATACGGATTAGCTGTCCAGCAACAAGAAGGATGGCATCAAATTACTTGGAAACCTACTCACCAGACAGACAACAGGAGAATGCTCAAATGTACACTTACCTTATACTCCCCGCAATCCTACTTTATGCCTGCTACAAGATCATAACCGCATAAAATCAGACCTTCAGCGGTTGACAGTCCCCACAGATCGACCGCTGAGCGTTTCATTTTATCAACCACACACAGGAGAATAAGATCATGAGAAGCGTTGTTATTGCTGATACCGTCATCTATTATAACTACCAAGACAACTACGAAGGATTAGTCGACGAAAATGACATCGAACACATCGGAGAACTACTTGCAGAAGGATACATAGAGGGAGAACTGGCAACCACTGACCCTACCGATTTAGAAGCCGATCATTATGGCTGGTGGACAATAAAAGCCCCACCACCACACATCGAAGAAGAGGAAGTCACATTAATTGCATCTGGCTACGAATGGATCTGCCCCAACTGCAACACGCTCAACACCCATTCTAAAACTGCCCCCAAAGTTACATGCAATCTCTGCAATAGAACCTACATGACCGACGAGGCTCTACACGCCCACGGCTAACCCCTATTCACTAGATTGAGAGGTGTATACATGACTAAAAGTAAAACTAGGCACATCGCCATAATGACCAACCGATCAGGAAAAAATTACATCATAACTGCTACTTTAGATGCTATTCTATGCGGGCTATTGTTTGGGCACAAAATAATCAAGATTTCCGATGCTCTACCCAAACAACAATAATGTCCCTAACCCTATACTGTATTATGGAGGTACACACAATGAGCAGCTATGTAGTAGACCCAAAGACCATTAACATTATTCTTAACGGCATTTCATATGCCAGCCATTACAAACGCAACTACCCTCCCATTCATAGCCCCGATGAACACGACCAAGACTATCCCTGGATGCACTCTCTGCTTTACGTCAAGGACAAACACGATTGCGAAATGTTAGGGCAGTCACTTTATGATCTGAACATCAACGCTACTATGCAACGCTATCCAAGCAACACAATCAACACTTTACCCGGCAGCTACACTGACGACACCCACACCGCGCTTGCAACCTTCTCTTTTACTCACGTCCCAACTGATAAATACCGAGTATATCGAGCAATCAAAGAATACCTGTACCAATGCTCAGAAGGCGACGCAGACGACCTTGAGCTATTTGAAGCAATATCCAACTGGTGCGATGCCCTAGCGCACAATATCGCCAATGACTTTATTGATGAACAATACCCTGATAAGACAGGCTGGTAGAATAGCGTCAACGACAAGCTAACCAGAATGGTATAAATGTAGTTTACAAATAATCATATTGATGTAAAAATAAAGACATAAAAATACTTAAATATACTCGAATTGTGAGAGGCGGTCCAGGAAGCGGTCATTTCGACCACGCTGGCAGAAAGGGGAAAGTTGGCGGGAGCGCGCCAGCAAGTGGGAAAAAACAAGTTGGTATTACTAGCGCAAGACCAGGACGCGGGAATGAAGAAATTGTTTTCGAGGATATGCAAGGTTTTGAAAAAGAACTCAAAACGATTTCAGGTGTAAGTAATGTAATGGTGGAAGAAGGGCAAGGAGGCTGGGAAGGTGGAAGTGAACCTACATGGGTTGTGGCTTACAGTGGAAATGGTGAAGCTTTAGAATTAATTGCGCGCACAGGTCAAGCATTTGACCAAGACGCTGTATTACTTTATGAAGACTGTAGTGGTTCCCAATGTTCTGTATCAGTTGATTGGGAATATGGTTCTGCATTATCCCCCAACCAGCGTAAAGGGATAGAAACGATGTTAGTAGAAACTGGCATTGGGGGATGGACATGGTATAATATTGGCGAAAATACAGCAAGTTTGCGTGCTGTTGCTGTTCCACAATGGGGTGGCGACCGAGATTCGCATCTTGCGTCATCTGATATACTAAACGAATTGTTTGGCGGTATTGGATTGCAATTTGAACGCAGAGACACAGATGTGTCAGTCACCATAATGGAGCGTGAAGGTGAAAATTCTTACGCAAGTTTTTTGGAGAATAACTAATGGCTAAAAAATTATTAAATCAAAAAGAGTTAGAAGCGGCTACTGAAAGATTGCGCGTGGCCACGGAAGAGGCGAAAAAATTACCAAAAGACAGCCCGGAATTCGACTGGATTAAAAAGTTGCCTCCATGTCCTGATATCTCTGGAGGCAAAAAGGTTGCTGTTCATATTCCCAAGAAACGCGAATAAATTGTAGATTTTGTAGCTTTTGTTTTGTCTCGTAAACACAAGCGCACACTCATGGTATAATTTTGAGTGCGCGCTTTTTGTATTTGTATAAAAATAATAACGGGAGCAACCAATGTCTTTTGAATCCAATGTAAAAAAGCATTTTGAAAATGGCGAGTGGGAAATACTACAAAAGTTTGATGATGGAACTGCAGGGGCAAACGAAGTGGGATATATACAGTTGAAAGATGGAACTCAAATTGTACATAAAGTCATGTTGGCAATTACTCCCATTGAGGGCGAGAAGCCTCCCCTGAGCTGGTTGGCCGGTAGACAAAAAAGAAAGGCCATGACCGAAGCCACTTTTTATTTGCTTGACCAAGGTATTGGTTGGCAAACTGTAACGCCTGACCTTTATGTTCAACTCTGGGAACCTTTCAATTCCTATTATCCGCATTGGGGTGCAGGGAATATTGAGGGGCATAAACGAATTTGTGAAGTTGTTCGAGAATATGCGCCACAATGGGATGGTCCAGAATGGCGAGGTGATTTGTTGAAACACCGAGGTAACTTGGCGGGTGTAGACGAATATATAAAACAAGAAATGACCAAAAGCCTTGATGCTCAAAGAATTTCTGTGCTGGACATGCTCACCATAAACCAGGACCGCTCCGCTAGAAATTGGGCAACTGACGGGAACAGATTTTATGCTATTGATAATGGCATGGCATGGTTCCATGAATATCCAGAAACAGATGGATGGAAGAACGGGACAGTAATCGACGATGTGATCCTGCAAGTGGGCGAATGGCATTTTATTTCCGGCGTGTTTTCGACCCTTTGGGCAGGACGGGACTTGAGTGCTGAAATTTATGATGGGATGAAAAACTTTGACAAGAATTGGTTCCTGAATGAGGTGGGTAAGATTGCTGTCGCACTAGGATTGCCCGAAGAACTTAAAAAAGATTGGCGT
>SDBU01003339.1_pt1 | contig 20487 bp, 42 predicted proteins | sample 2277071 | NCBI WGS metagenome assembly SDBU01 (sample SAMN10397929, study PRJNA504765) | marine sediment metagenome | isolation source: marine sediment core GS08_GC12, 126 cmbsf | place: Arctic Ocean: Gakkel Ridge, Loki's castle | collected 2008
GCGGATAGCCTCTATGATCGGGCTGCCCCGCGCCTCGAGTAAGGCCATGTCATTCGGCATTGGGCGGCTCTGGTAAGGGCATCCAGTGGGAAGGGTAAAATCCAACACCTGCAGGAAGGTTGGTCAGACCATTCACAAATTCCCACTCTCCATCGGTATTAAAATGTACCATACCTCGGTGGCCCATCTTCGCCGACTGTCCAAAAATTGTGGTTCCATCCTTCGGCGCCGTCTCAATCAGTTGCCATTCACTCATGTTTCGCCCTCCGTCACCGCGATCAGGCACCGCAGCATCAGCTTCCGCCGCGCTATCCGCCGGTCCAGTTCCTCCCGCAGTTCAGCCCAGGCCGGAAACCACTTGGCAATCTCAGGCGGCCCGTCTACCCAACCTCGAAGCACCACCCGCACAACGTCCACCGGGTACTTCTGCAAATCTTCAAGGTACACGGCAATTTGGCCCTCCGTGTCGGCATCGCCTTCAGACCGCATCTTTGTCCTGTACCTCAACCTCGATAGCTCCTTCCCTATCTGCATCGGTGAGGCCCCCGCTAGGCTGTCCCACACCCGCTGGGTCGCCGCCTGGGCGTCCTCCCGGGTGGCCCCCTCCTTCAACATCGGTGCCGCCGACCAGTGTTGCGGCGTCTCCGTTATCAGACCGGGTATCGCCCTGCTCTGCCACCGCAACGACCTTCCGCACAGCGGCAATCCAGCCTCCAGACTTCGATCCACCGCCGTTGCTTCGTCTGGCGGCAACGTCCTTGCGGGCAATGCCACTGCGGAGCCACGTTCCAAAGGCGGCGTTCCAGTTCCGTTGGGTTCGACCGGTTGCCTGGGCGTGTTCTCGGAAGCCGCCGGCAAGCCATTCGATTTCGTTGGGGGTGTAACCCTCGCCTCCGCCTTTTTCAAAATGCTTGGCAGAAGGTCGCCAATCGTCTGGGAGCCCTGTCGCTCGTTTTCGTCGTCCATGGTGTTCCTCAATTTCGGTGTTCGGTTCCTGGACCTGGGGATCGCCCGGGTCCAGACGTTGCAGGAATTTCGGAATGTCAAATGTGTCGACCGGAAATTCGTCGGGGGGGACACTAGGGGGGGAAGGTACTTCGCTAGAAGTACCGTTAGGGGAAGGGTAACAGGGGGCAGGTTCCGGGGCATGTGCCGGGGCAGAAGGTGAATTGTTGAATTCCAATTGTTTAGCCCGTTCTTTACGCGCCTTTTGCCGTGCTTTTAACGCTTGGTTTTTGCTGAAAAGTTGGTCTTTTTTCCACTGTTCCGACGCTTTATCGTTCCATATATGGCCATCCCGAACTTCAATATGACCATCAAGAAGAACCTTTTTGGCCCGGCGATATGCTCTTGTGGACATATTGCAGAGACGGGCAAGGTACTGGTCGTTGTCGGGGATTACGCGATCCTTGTTGATGAAATGGGCGATTAGGGTAATGAACACGCCACGCTCGGCCGGCGGCAACGGGTGAGTGCCCGCAATCCAATCGTCGGTCCAGAGGGTGGTGAATTTCATGGCGCCCAAGCCTACCCCCAAGCTGAAAAAAGTGAGGGCGTGGCTCCAGTGGCTTGGGAGACCGAAGCCCCGCCCGCCGGCGGTGCCCCTGCAAGTATCAAAGCATGTTGGGATAAGGGTGTCAATATAATAGAGAAACGGCCCCCGGTTGAGCGGAGGCCGTCTGGAGCGGGTAAAATAGCAAGAGCCTGTCCGGCCAGGGTTCCCAACCTGGTAGATATCAAAGCACATGGCGCCGGGGGTGTCAACGTGTTGATCAATAGGCTTGATAGACACATTGGGGGTGGAGCACCTTGGTCGACATTGAGGCCTATCACCCCTCCGCCTTCAGTATCGTCTGCCCCAATCCATGAGCGCGGGCGTATTCTTCCCACGTACGGCTATGAAATTCGGCCTTGTGGTTCACCCACCGGGCAAGGGCCTTTTGTTCACGGGTCGGATCCCTGCCTTCCGGCGAAATGTAGGTTTGGGCAAAGGCGTCGAGGTCCATGCCTTTCAAGAACCGGATGCGTTCCAGGGCGTCCTCGACCTCCCGGATCAGCGTGTAGACGAAGTACCGACGTGGGGTGACGTTGTGCCAGCGTAGGAGTGTGACGGCCCTTTGAACGGCCTTCATCTGTCCCTTGTGGTCACAGGCAAGCCGCACGGGAGATAACCATTTTACCTTGCCGAGTAGTCGGGCAATCCCGTCGTCAATCAAACGGGCGTCGAGGCCCTGGTTGAAGTCCACCCGAAGCCCAAGGCGGGCGATCTTCTCGATCTGCCGGATGCCGTGGTCACAGGCCAGAATATTATTGTCGATCAGTACCACATCTCGATGACGGGCGAATTCCTCAATATCGGCATGGGAGCGGATCGCGCCCTCCTTCTCAGGGACGATGCACCAATCGCACGACCGGGAGCACCCTCGGGTGAGGAAACCGACCGAGTAATCCAGGCCATATAGATCATAATCAGGGCAGGTGTGCTCGATTTCATCCGACAGGTCATCATGGAGCCCGTAGCCTGTACCACCCCGTATTGTCTCGGGCGGCAGGTAGGCATCTTCTGCCGTGAAGGTGAATATCTTGGACGAATAAATGCGGTCATATTGCGGCGATTCCAAGGCGGCGAACCAGCGCACTTTATCCCGTGCCGCCTTGTGATGAGCTGATAGCTTCATCAAGGCGAGGTTAGGGAAATCCGTGGCATCGGAATCGTGCAAAGCCACCAACATCACCCCTCCAGCCCCTGCTTGATGCGCGCCACCCCGGCACCGTAGCCAGCCGTCAGCAGGGCTTCTTTCGCCAGGGCGATCAGGTAATTGAGATTTTCGGCCTGGTCGGCGCGTTCCTGTTCGACCAAACGCTTTCCACGATTTTCCGGCTTGGTGAATCGTCGAAGCTGCAATGCCCGCGCCTTCGCAAGCTGCGCCTCCACCGCCTGGTCAAAATCATCTGGGGTCAAGACGTCACCACGCAATGGACGCTCTCGGGCGCAAGCTCCCGCAGCCGTTCCCGGCAGTCGCCGATCAACACACGAACCGCCATCACCCCTCCGCCTTTCGCATGAGCACCCGCCATTTGCCATGCCACGGCGCGTTTTCGTAGCGGCTGGCGACCTCCCACCCCTTGGCCTCATACGCGGCCACTTCGTCAGGGCGGACCTGCATGTAGAGCCAGGTCATGCGCCCTCCGCGAACAGCGGCATGTCGGTTTCCTTGGCACCATCCAGGTACTTGCCGGCCTGACGCCAGTAGCTTTCCTTGAGTTCAATGCCGACGAAACGGCGCCTTTCGCAAAGCGCGACATACCCCTCCGAGCCGATGCCGGCGAACGGAGACAGAATCAAATCTCCGGGGTTGCTCCACAAGAGAACGGCACGTCGGATTACGCCCAATTGAAGCGGGCAGACGTGCCGTTCATCATTACTTTCGCGGGCCGCCCGCACGTTGAGAACGTCGGTCTCCCGGATGCCACCAGGATAGTCGGGTGTCTGCCGATACCAAACCGGAGCCGCCCACTCGATCCACTGCTCATTGGTCAACCATCCGTGGGGATTGTTATATTTTTCCGAAATGCCAGCGCGGATCGGTTCCTCGTTGTCCCCCGGCTTGCGGAAATAAATCATGTAATCGGCCAGGGCCATGCGCATCCTGGCGCTGTCCGTGGCCAGGGACTTGAACTGCAAAGAGGCATCCTTGGTCCGCACCGCCTTAACCTGCGGGTCCTTGTCGATTGTGACTTCGCCGTAGTAGATCCAGCCGGTGTCCAGCATCATTTGGATGACCCGGCCACGGAAGTCGTGAAGTCCGACAAAACCATCCGTTTGCTTGAAGGCGGGTGTCTGTGTCAGGTGGATGCACGCCAGCCGTCCCGGCTTCATCACCCGCAAGAGCTTGTCCGGCGCAATCAAGTGAGAAAAATGCTCGATCATCCCGTTAATGCCATTGCAGTTCCCCATGTCGCGGCGGGAATTCGTGTAGGCGTACATGGCTGGAAATGGCGGCGAGAAAATACACAGGCCAACGCTCTCGGACTCGATCCTGTCAATACCATCGACGCAGTCTCCCAAGTGCATCGTCCAGTTTTCCCCGGTTGCCACTCTCTCCAAATATTCCATTTCTTCCCTCATCATCGGTTTCAGGGACAGCCCAGCCATGTGGGAAACGATGTTCTCCATCATCGCCGCCGCGTTCTTCTCCTTGCGTGCGATATTGGCGACCACCGCGCCCTCCGTCGTCGCCGTGATGACATGGACGTTGACCGGTTTTTTCTGGCCGAACCGCCAGCACCGACGCACCGCCTGATAGTATTGCTCGTAGCTGTCCGAGAGCCCGACGAAGGCCACGTCGGCGCAGTGCTGCCAGTTCATCCCGTGTCCGGCGATAGTCGGCTTGGTTACAAGAACCCGAATGTCGCCGGCGGAAAACCCGAGCAGGGACTTTTCCTTGTGCTCAATTGTGTCCGCGCCCTTGACCTCGACGGCGCCAGGAATTGCCTTGGTCAGCGCCGTGCTCTCGCTGTTCAGGTTGCACCAGACCAGCCATGGCCGATCCGAGCCGTTGACTAAATCGGCGCACACCCGCACCCGATCACCGATACTGTCCCGACGCGCCGCCTGCCGTTCTTGCAACGTCACCGCCTCCATCGGAAACAGGAACTCGCTGGATACGTCCACATCCACCGTCGTTGAATGGACGTGCAGTTCCGGCAGGATGAAGGCCGCGTCGTCATATCCAAGATCGGAAGGCTTCCGCAGCGCCACCGACCACGAAGCCAGCCATCGCCAAAAGTCGGTCCTCGCGTGGCCCTTGAGCCGCCACTTGTGCGTCGTGTTGCCGTCCTGGGTAAAGAACAGCGCGATGATTTCCTTACCCGTCATCACCCCCAGGAACTCGGCATGATTGGTCAATTCAATCAGGTCGTTCGGCGCCGGCGTCGCGGTGCAGGCCAGGCGAAACGGTATCCGCTCGGCAAAGTCTGTAATATCCTTGCGGGTCACACCGGAGAACGATTTGAGGATCGAGCTTTCGTCGAGGACCAGGCCGCCCCACTTGGAACAGTCGAAATGGGATAGCATTTCATAGTTGGTGATGGTGATGCCCGGTTTCGCGTCCTCCTGCTTCCGGCAATAATGGACTGGGATGCCGAACTTTTCCCCCTCGCGGACGGTCTGTTGCGCGACCGCTAGAGGCGCCAGGATCAAGATATCGCCGGGAACGTGCTTCGCCCACTCCAATTGCACCGGCGTCTTGCCCATGCCGCAGTCGGCGAACACCGCCGACCTCCCGCGCCGGAGTGCCCATGAAACAATGTCGTGCTGGAAGTCGAACAGCATCGGATTGAGATCGGGAACATCCGTCAGCCCGGTTGGCGGATCGAAAAACGCCTTGCCATCGAGGAAATCCTGATATGTCATTTCACCCCGCAAGGCGCCCGCAGCCGTAGGTCAGCCTTGTTCAGCGCCAGCGCGATTTCCTCCGCCATCAACAGCCGCCCGTCGAATTCCGCAGCAATAGCGTCAACGTAGGACAGGTCCGCTGCCTCGAGGTCCGCCGCCGCCCGCCGGCTATCAATCCAGGTCGGCGCGGCAGCCAGGCCAGCCATGGTAAGCACGGCCAGGGCCAGAAAAATGGTTAGGGCTTTCATGTAGCCTCCTCCACCTCCACCCGGCAGCCATCAACGTCGCCCCACGCCGCCGTTACGGACACCACGTCGCGGTCGTCGTCTATGACGTGGCGCGATAGCAGGTCCAGCACCGCCTTGATGCGGTTGTCTATGTCGCCCTTGCGCGGTCCGCAGATCATGCTGACCTTGACGGGGCCGGAAATGTGTTTGACGGGCTGGTGGACAAGCACCGCCGCGACTTCCCAGCCCGCCGCATTGATCCATTTCCTGTACCGCCCGGATTTCACCCGGCCCTTGCCGGCCACGTTGGCGAAAAGGTTGTTTACGGGCGGCGGCATGGGGAGGGTGAGCGTTATCATGGTCATCGCTTTCTCCGGTCGTCAGGGGTGCCATGTTTCCACCACCTCCTGTCAAGCGGCTTGGCCCCCGGCAATTCTTGGAATTCGCGCAACTTTTTCTCCACGATCCGGCCTATGTGCCTCCAAGGATTTACAATCGAAAGCCCGCCCGGGTCCAGTTGCATTGAACGCATGGCCTCCCTCGGCATGATGCCTGCCGCCTTCCAAGTTTTTAGTTGATTTTGAACCTCCTTCACCACTACCTCGTCTATCGGGTCTGGCGAACTCACGTTACGCCAGATCCATTGCAGTAGTGACAGATAGTCTCGTTTCCAGACATTTCCGCTCCGCCATCTTCTGTCTCTACGATTTCGGGCACCGCACCGGACCCCCCACAGTAGTCACATCGGACGCGGCGAGGATCATAAGGCACCTCCTCTTTACGGCCATCAAATTTCAGAACATCTCTATGCATATTGGCTTCCTTCAAAAAATCGGCCGGGCGCCCGCGATGGAAAGCCCGACCAGTTTCAGGGAGGGAGAAAAACGGGAACGGGCGAGGCGGGTTGTCATTCGCCATCCCCCCCCCGCTCCCTATGCGCCCCTAACTGGTGGAAAGATGGCGCAATTCGATGGAGCGCGGGCCGGGCTCGATACCGGCAACGGCCTAAATCCGTCGGGTGTTGACATAGCGCGAAGCTGACGTCAGGGGGTCCGGCACGGTCATCCGTGCAGCCGCGCTCCTTCCCCGAAGGGAACCTTGAATTTATGGATCGCGACCGTGCAGTAAGCCGCCTGACAGGGCTGGCACCACTTCTAGACCCGGCGTTGCCGCCGTCGCGCTCCTTCCCCTTGCGGGGAACTTTCGGGTGCGGGCCGGGCGCTAATCCGGCTTCGGTAGGCCGTGGCCTCTCGGTGTCCACCACTGGCAACCCTGCGGGCGGCAATCCCGTCTCGAATGGCCCTACCTTCTGGCCGCGCGTGTCTGCTTTCCACGCCGCCGCACCCTTCCCCCGAGGGGGAACCGTGTTGTCCTGGAGACGCGCGCAGGCACGGGCTTCGGAAGCGCGCGAACACCCCCTTGTCCCGTGCCCGCGTCCCCCACAGGGTAACGCAAGTAAATGCAGGAGATCGGGGCCGGTGCGCCGTTGTCCATCAACGCCCGGCCCCGCCCCCAACCGCGGAGGATCCTGGGAGTTACCCACCGCGGAATTGAAATGCCTAACCATCGCCCTTGACCTTCTTGGCCCACTTGCGATCCTTGGAAACGAGGAAGTCAGCTTGCCAGACAGGCCCTTGGTGCTGGTCCATCTTAAATGCGTTCCACGCCGACACCGCCATGACGGCGGCGAATATCGCCAGGAAGCCGGCCAGGAAACCCATGAGGAAGGGGAGCCAAGTCATCTATGTGGCCTTGACGCACGGCGCTTGCCCTTCTTGAGGGCGGTTATCCGCCTGACCGCCGACCGTGGGATGATGATGTCGCCGCACCCCTGGTCCGGCCGGCCGCCGATATGGGGCACAAGATGCAGGAGCCGCTTGGTACGCCTCAGCAGCCAGCCGACGGAACGGATCAAGCAGGTATCGGCTTCCTTGAGTTCGCCGAACGTCGTCCACGCCGAAACGCCCTGGCGGCTGTCCTCCCATTCGACCAGGACCAGTTTCATCAGGCGGCCCCCTCGTGCAAAAAGCCGCGCGGCAGTTCAATATCCCTGCCCCGCGCGAGTGTCGCCACCCTGGGCCGCCAGCGCCACGGGATGCCCCGCTTGTGCCAGTTTGATGGCACGTTCGGATCAATACCCAGCCACCGCGCCAACCGGGTTGACCCGCCAAGTTCGTGGATAATGTAAGCATGTTCACCGAGCGGGGTGTTCGTGCGCAAGTGGCGGGGCTTGGGTGGCAACCCATTTTTTGGGAGTGTTTCAATGTATTCCCTCAACTCCACCGAGGGCTTGAACCATTCACCCGCCGAGCGTTCTTGCCGAAAGCGGGTATGTAAGGACGCTTCCAGGTCGCGCGACCCAAGCTCAATGATCGCGAGAATGGCGAGGGATTTGTGATTGTCCGCCTGCATCTTCACAAGGCGGCGATCCACATCCTCGGCAAAACCAATTTTCACAGGGCCGTCGGTGCCGGCCTGGATAAAATATACTGCCATCAGGCGGCCTCACTTGGGGTAGCGTCAGAAAAATAGAAGCTCTCCAAGTCAACCTTCCCGCCCGTCTCAGCAAGAATTTTTCGCATGACTTGGTGGGCCGGCACCCGGCCATTCTCATATCGGCATATAGATGCCACGTTGACGCCGACGCGCTCCGCTATCGCTGTCTGCGTGAGACCGTGCTTGACCCTGTATTCTTTGAGTGTCATGCCGCCCATATACCGCACCGGAAAACAAGTGTCAACATAATAATTTCCAGTGCGGCAAGAAAACTGTTGACATAGGGTTGCCATGGCGGTAAATTGGGGTTCATCGACAGTCACCCACCCGATGGAGGGACGACATGGGAACCATCGAAAAGACCACCGCCAAGTTTCTCGTTGATATCGCAGCCACTTCCCCCGGCGCCGATTATGCACCCCTCATCGCCTTCGCCGACGTCTTAGTCGTTTCCGGCCCCTACCGCGATGCGACGGAAAACGAAATAGACGAATTCGACGCACTCTTGGAAGCAGCCGAAGCCGCCTAGCCCCCGGCCCATCGGGATTGATCCCCGGAGCCCGGAAGCCGCCGGGCTTTTCGGGTGCAGACACTCACCAACAGCCCCTTGGGCGGCCATCCCCAAGCCGCCGCCCAGGGGCGAGGAGGACAGGATGAAAGGGATTTGCCAGGAAATGCATGGCCTCGACACCCAGGGCCGACTGCCCGCGATCGCCGAAGGGGAGGGCTGACCATGACCACCTGGACAGGGGAAGACGCGAGGGCGGCATGGGAGAGTGGACGGCACTGCGACGACTGCGAATATCTCCACCGCCGCCCCGGCCCCGGCGGGCTCGCGGATATGGAGACGGTGTGCTCCCTGCCTACCTGCGAACCGGAGGGCTGCATCGCGTCGAATTACGCTGAGGACGACGAGGACGACGAAAACGACATTGCCTCCGAGGCAGCGGTCAAGTCCGGCCGGCGGTTCTTCGATCAACTCTGGCGGGCAATGGAGTAACGCCATGAAATTTCCAATTCCATTCCGTGATTGGACCGATAGGGCCAACCTGGAAGTCGAGATACCTGACGATACCGAGCTAGGGTTTCGGCTGAAAGTGGCAGTGGAAGTCAGTGTGAAATCCGGGGTCAACCTGTCCGGGGCCAACCTGTCCGGGGCCAACCTGTCCGGGGCCAACCTGTTCAGGGCCGACCTGTCCAGGGCCAACCTGTCCGGGGCCAACCTGTCCGAGGCCGACCTGTCCGGGGCCAACCTATTCAGGGCCAACCTGTCCGGGGCCGACCTGTCCGAGGCCGACCTGTCCGGGGCCAAACTAGGAAATGATCAGAAATGCACCGTCCCGCCACTTTTTATTGCGGGAGGTCGCTGTCCGGTCATGATTACCGACCAGCACATCAAAATCGGGTGCGAAATTAAGATGACGGCGGCCTGGGCGGAAACGAGCGGGAAAGTCGTGGGCAACGATAGTACGGTATGGCTTCTGTTCAAGAATTCCATTCTGGCCCTCGCCCAGGCGCATCAGTCCCAGGTTACCGCCCAAGCCGCGGAGTAGATCCATGTTCAAGATTCAATCACGGCCATCAAAAATTCTCCGCGCCATTATCCGCGAGGCCGAGCGCGAGTTATTCCGCCGTGAGGAAACCGAAGTCACCCGGCAAACGGCGTTCCTAGCTCGAAAAAGCGGGCTGGCGCTCGCGGAGGCCCACCGAAACTCAGGCCACACGGGCCGGGGCGGCGGTGGACTGGCGGACATGGAGACGGTGTGCTCCCTGCCTACCCGCGAACCGGAGGGCTGCCCCGCGTCGGACCACGTAGACCTCGAGGACGACGAGGACGAGGGCGACGTCGCAACCGAGGCCGCCGTCAAGAGCGCCGGGCAGTTTTTCAAGCAACTATGGAGGTCGGTATGATCCGCTGGTTCCTCAACCTGTTCCGCCGCCGCAAGCCGCCGGCGCGGGTGATCCGCAACGTCTACGCGATGCGGCAACCACGGAAACGGAGGTCATTCTGATGGCCCTTGACCCCCAACTACCCTGCGGCGGCCCGTGTCCCGAGTTTGACCGCTGCCCCGTGTGCGATGCCTACTGGACCCGCATGGTTGACGATGGACTGTGGGAACCCGACCGGCACGAATGGACCGACACCGCCGTCAGGGAGTGGCTCAAATGATGGCCGGGCCGTTTTGATGGACAAGCTCGAAACCGAGGGCGCCCGCACCCTGGCCGGGCTATTATACGAGGAGGAATGACGATGTTCAACGAAATCTTTGAAGGCAAGTTTGAGGTCTACTCGGTTGTTTCCGGCGAGGCATTGAGCGAGCCCATGACGATAGATGAGACTTTCGCGGAAATGGACAAGGTAGCCGTTGGGGCGGGCATGTCCGATTTTTCCAACGGTGTCGTGGATATCCGCCGCGTTCAGGGGAAAGGGTGAAAGACAATGACCGAAGGAACCGCAATCAAGACCGTTGAGACCGGCACGACGGTCACGCCGGCCGAACTACTTCAAATCGCCGTGCAGAACGGGGCGGACGTTGACAAGCTCGAAAAGTTGTTGGACCTGCAAATGCGCTGGGAGGCCGACCAGGCCCGCAAGGCGTTCGTGGTCGCCCTCGGTGAATTCAAGGCCGACCCCCCGCAAATCGTCAAGAACCGGCATGTCGCTTTTGGACAGACCGAATACGATCACGCCACTCTCGACCAAGTGTGCAACGCAATCGGAGGGGCCTTGGCGAAACACGGCCTAAACTACCGCTGGGAGGTTGAACAGGAGGGTGGCGCGATCAAGGTAACTTGCGCCCTCACCCACGTCGGCGGGCATACCGAGCGGGTGTCAATTCAATCCATGCCCGACGATTCCGGCGGGAAGAACAGCATCCAATCAATCGGATCGGCGATTCATTACCTTCAAAGATACACTCTTCTTGCCTCAACGGGGCTCGCCACCACTTCCGATCAGGACGATGACGGGGCCGGCACGAGGGAACTCATTTCGGGCGAGCAAAAGGAAACGCTCGTCGCCTTGATGCGGTCAACCAACGCGGACGGTAAGAAGTTCTTCGCGTTCCTCGGCATCGAGACCTTGGACGAACTGCCGGCGGCCCAATTCGAGTTGGCCAAGGTCGCCCTGGAGCGGAAACAGGAGAAGGTAGCCGAGAAGCCGGACACGGAGACGCCCAAATGATCGTCCATGATTGCGCTCAGCACTCGGAGGAATGGGAAACGCTCCGGTGCGGGATGCCGACAGCATCGGAGTTCGACAAGATCGTTACGTCCGCCGGCAAGCCGTCCGAATCGGCCTCAGCCTACATCAACACCTTGGCGGCGGAGAAGTATTCCGGGAAGCCTGGCCTGGCCGCATGGTCCGGGAGCCGTTATTCGGACCGGGGCAAGGCGTTGGAAGGTCAAGCGACAGCCTACTACGAATTCGACCGCGACGTCATAGTCGAGCAGGTCGGCTTCATCACCGATGACCAGGGCCACGCAGGCTGTTCGCCGGATGGACTGGTCGGCGATGACGGGCTGATCGAGGTCAAATGCCTAAAAGCCGAAAACCATATTGGCGTCATTCTCTCTCACCGGAAAAGCGGGCGCGTTCCCAGCAAGTACTTTCAGCAACCGCAAGGGCAAATGCTCATCACCGGGCGGGAATGGTGCGACTTGGTTTTCTTCCACCCCGATCTTCCCTTGCTCATTGTCCGCCAACTGCCGAACAAGCCATTCCAGGGCGTTTTGGGGCTGCAAATCAACTCGGTCTGCGATAAACGGGACAAGGTGCTGGCCGTGCTCCTCGGCGTCCGGGTGGAGCCGAAACCCAAGAAGGAACCCCTGGAGAAATGGTTTGAAGAACTCAAAGCCCTAATCGCCAAGAGCAATGACCCGGACGACGTGCTCGCTGTCCACGGCCCTGCGGCGGAAGCGATTCTTCAGGGGGCTCCCGATTTGTACAGGATACTTTTGGAGGGCGCCGAATTCCGCCGGCTAGAGTTGGCGGGGAACGCGGCATGATCAAATCCGACATCATCTGTTGGGCGGACGGAAACCGTTGTCATGGATGCGCCCATTATGAGGGCAAAGCTCCAGTGTGCGCTTATCGACCACCGACAATAACCGGGAGGTTCGCTTTCTGGCTTAGAGGCCTGTGTAGTTTCAAAAACATCTTTGTCTCGATAGCGGAAGATGGCCGTATCCCCAGCCCACCGGAAGCGGGAAAATGACCACCCTCCACGACAAACCCTATCTGCTGGCTCTCCGCAACGAGCGGTGCATCATCACCGGCCTGGGCGCCGACGATAGCTGTTCCGTCGTTGCCCATCACGTCGGCCATGACCGCCGCCGCGACGATCACGCGGTTCCCATGCGCCAGGACATTCACCTGCTCCTACACTCCGGGGGCGAGGCGTCATTCTACCGCAACAACCTTCCCGACAGGGTTCTCATTGCTGCGGTCCAGGCGCTGGCGCGGGAGGATTACATGCGGGCAAAGGGGGGTGGATAATGCAAACAATCAAGGAAATGCTAGACAATATCTACAACGCGATGGAAGGATCAGAGGCACTGATGGAATTTACTGAACGGCATGGCATTGAGTCGGCGGGCGTCCTAACAGTTTTGGACGACGATCATGCCGCACTTATCGCCGAAAGCCTCCGACCGAGGATTGAAGGAAAGACGGTGGTTGAAATTGGTGGAGGTATTGGCCTTCTCGCCTTACATCTAGGGCACGTCGCCAAGCGCGTTTATTGCATTGAAGCAAATCCCTTGTGGTCATGGACATTTGTTAATCTCTTGGTTCAAATGAAGCCGCGCAATGTTTCATTTTTATTTGGTGCCGCTGATGAGTTCCTTGGCGCCATTCAAGGAGACATAGCGATCTTCTGCACACACTCGGACACCACCGGCATGGGGCTTATTGCCGCACAGTTTGCCCCTATTGTGGTTGATGTTTACGGGGAAATCATTGCTGAAAACCCAAATCATTTTGACAAGTTGGCGCGCGTCCTGCGGGCCGCGTCCTGATCAAATGAAGGCGCTGGCGGAGAAGGACTATGCGCGGGCAAAAGGAGACGACGATGGGTGATCTTGTTTTAAGACTGGCATACCTCCGCACGCGATCCCGAAGCGATGGTGAGGCCGATACGTTAGCGGAGGCAGAGAGCGTAATTTCGCGGCTGCGCGATACCCTGGAAATGGTCAGGGATGCCGACGATGACTGCCGCAAGGACGGCCTCCCGACAATCCCGCCCATCCCCCGCGCCAAAATTGACGCGGCGCTGGCGCGGGAGGACTATTTGCGGGCGAAGGGAGAAGGCGATGGCTAAGACATGCGCAAATAGCTGCCGGTTTGCCGTAGCCAATGAACATTTTGACGGGCATTTTGAGTGCGATCATCCCGCTACAAAGGCGATTAAAAAAGGAATGTGGAACTTTCCTGATTGGCCCGAAGATGACGGGAGGCTCCCCGAAAACACGCCTTTAGTCGTTACGGGAACTAAGTGGCTAGGATACCCGAAAGACTGTAAGGCGTGGTCCCCTGAGCGGACAAAGATTACATGCGGATAGAGAAGAAGGATGGAACATGATGGACGTATTGAAAAGAATCGGATCGGCTATAGTGCGGGCGAATTGGGCGGAAACCCACCCCTCGAATAAGCCCTGTCCCGACGAGGAACCAGGAATAATTGTCATGGCGGAAACCTTGGCCGCAACCAATGAAATGATTTCTATCTTATATGAGCTTGATCAAGCAGAAGCCGCCGATGTGATCCGTGATTTAGCGGCGTCCAAATGCGAAGCGTTATGAGCACGCTGACCATCCGCGACGAGATCACCCGCCGGCTGGCCCAGGAGCGCATCGCCGCCCTGGACCTGGAAAAGTACGCCTTCGACCTGGAGATCAAGCGACACGTCAAACAGCGGTCGGGCGCCCAGAACCGGCTACAGCATAAATGGTACGGGATTATTTCCACCGATACCGGATACACGCTTGGGGAGGTCAAGGAGGAAATGATCCGGCTTTTCTCGCCCCAGGTGGAAAGCAAATTCACGGCCGGTGAGTTCCGTCCTAAGCGAACTAGCGAAATGAACACCGCCGAGTGCAGCGAATTCATGGAGCGCATCACCGCCTGGGCGGGCGGGTTCGGGATTTTCTTGCCAGCACCGGAAGCGGAGGAAAGGTGATGACCCTCCCCTACGCCACCGCCCGGTCCGGTATGCGCGCCCGCGAGGAAATCCTGAAAATCCTCCAGCGGTTCGGCGCCGAATCCGTCGGGTTCATGGACGAGTTTGATACCCATACCGTGATCCTGGCCTTCACGTTACATGGTCAGCCCGTGCAACTCCGCGCCTCCGCCCAGGGGTGGGCCGCCGCGTATCTACGGGAAAATCCATGGACGCATCGGCGGCGATACGAGCGGACGGAATGGGAACAGCGAGCTCTCGACCAGGGCATGAGCGCCGTCAACTCGATCCTGCGGGATTGGGTGAAGGGACAGATAACGGCCATCGAGACCGGCATCCTAACCTTCGAGCACGTGTTCATGCCGTTCATGCTCGCCAGCGACGGGCGGCCGCTGCTCGAGCACGCGAGGAAACTGCTGCCGGTTCCCGGAGAGCCAAACCAGCCTATCGCTTGCGTCTGTGGCTGTGGCCAAACGTTCCGCCAGGATGATTCGGAAGGTCGGCGATGACCAAAATTCAATGGGCGGACAAAACTTGGCAGGTTGTCTCGGGATGCACGAAAGTTGGTGAGGGGTGTTCATTTTGCTATAGCGCCCGCCTGTGCGCGACCCGCCTCAAGTCGAACCCGCGTACCGCCGGCCTGGCCTACAGGACCGCCGCCGACGGCCACACCTGGACCGGCGAGGTCCGTTGCCATGAGGACAAGCTGACCGAGCCCCTGCACTGGCGTAAGCCGCGCCGGATATTCGTCGCCGACCGAGGCGACCTGTTTCATGAGGCTGTGTTGGACGAATTCCTGGACAGGATATTCGCGGTCATGGCGCTGTGCCCCCAACACACGTTTTTGGTGTTGACCAAGAGGCCGGCGCGGATGCTGGAATACATAGCGTCACGGCAACGCGATAACGTGAAGCCCTGGCAGGCTGTGATCGGCACCGAATTAGCCGATTTGGACTTGCGTTATTCTGTGCCGTGGCCCCTGCCCAACGTCCAGGCCGGCGTCTCGGTGTGGGACCAGCCGAGCGCCGACGAGTTTATCCCATCCCTGCTGGAGACCCCGGCGGCGGTGCGGTTCGTATCCATCGAGCCGATGTTGGCGCCGGTGGACCTGGGCAAGATCGACACGGGATCACTCTGGCTGGATGCCTTGCAAGCCTACGGGAGTTGGCCGATCCCTGGTCATCCTGGTCATATTCAAAACGAGCCGTTGGAAGGCTGGAAACCACTCGACGGCGTAATCCTCGGCGCCGAGTCCGGTCCCCACCGCCGCCCATTCGACGAGGATTGGGCGCGCTCGATCCGCGACGACTGCCAAGCCGCCGGGACGCCGTTCTTCTACAAGCAAATTTACCGCGACGGCCACAAGATCACGCTGCCAGAACTCGACGGACGGGAATGGAACCAACTGCCGGGTACGTCCGTCCAGAAAACAGGAGACGGCAAATGAGTTTGCGTTGGCGTTGCGATGGAACGCTGATTTGCGGGGCCAAATCCGAATCACGGTCCTGTGATGCCTACATTGACGACAGGCTGCACTATCACCTGTCGCAAATGCTCAGGGTGGTTAAGCCTGATCCGGATGAGGCTGAAAACGGGATATGGCATTGGGTTCCCGACAGCGACATGGTGAGCGGCGATGGCGATAGACCAATAACTGAAAAGCCCATTTTGCAATCGGAGATCCGGGCGGTACGCGAACACCCAGCGGAGATAATGAGCATTCTTCGTCGGCTTGAGGTCGAGATCGACCGGCTGCGGGCGGCAATAAAGGAGCACTACGAAATAATCTTCTCCAGCCCGCACGGCCACGAAGCCAGTGCCAACGCGCTCCATGAGATTGCGTTTGGCGCCCCTGGAAGGAGACGGCGGCGATGAGGCATAGCAAGGGCGCGTAGTTCAGTTGGGAGAACATCTGAATTTTAATCAGAAGGTCGCTGGTTCGATCCCAGCCGCGCCTTCCAGAACGATGGAACCGAAGGAGGGACCAGACGCCATGGACGGTTTGATACATACAGGTTTCGGGGTGCGGTCCTTGACCATGGATGAATATCGGTACTGGACGCGGCACGTCCTCCCCTGTGGTTGGTCCATTATAGCAGTGCCGCGGTAAGGAGGGACCAGACGCTCGGTTTGCGGGCTACTTACCCTAATGAATTGAAAGCCGCAAATCCTCGTGCGGCTTCGGAAATTGGAGGGGTTATGAGGCCAAAATCAGAATTCGAGGAAGCCGTGGAAGGACTCGGGCCGATCCGGGCCTTCTACAGCCCGACCCAAGAATGCTGGCTTCTCGACCAGCGCCCCACCAATCCCGAACTCGTCATCAGCACTTGGCTCAAATTGCGAATTCGCCAACGGCGACCGAACCGAGTAGGTGCCGAAGTCTCAGGTCGAAGATAACGGCGACGTCACGTTCACGATGCCGGAATGGTTGGCCATCGAAAAAGGCTTTGTTTGATTAAGAGCGTTAATCAGGCCCCGGGCCAAGCCAGTTGAACGCCTCGACCAGTGCATGACCACGCTGCGGGTGACCAGGCGGGTAATTGTAGGTCGTGAACCGGACTCCGCTCCAACGGATGCGCGCCCCGCCGTGCCGAGCATAGATGCCCCAAAACCCGGGGGTCGCGCACATATCGGTGTAAAAATCCCCATCCGCGATCAGCTTGTCCTCGACCGTGCCGCCGGCGGCATACGCCTTGTCGTGCTTGTCACAGGCTTTCTTGAAACCGAGATCAAGGACTCCGCTGCACCCGTCCCCGGAGCCGGGTATCCACCTGCCGGGCGTTGCTGTTTGGTCCGCCATTACATCCCGCGCAGCATGGCAACCAAAGGCTCCAGCACATCGGCAACCATGTCGGGGTCAATGCCGAAATATGCCGCGCCCGCCGCAGCCAACGCCCCGAAAAATGTGGACGTCTTGGGGTTGCCGCGAATTTTGCCGAATAAGCCTATCGTGATCGAAGCGATCTTACCCATGTTATCCTCCCCCTCCCTCACGGCGGATTACGAAGCCGCCAGCGTAGCTCTTGGGCTTCGGCCCTACGGGCACCGGCCAGGTGGGGTGATATGAACGGGTGAAAGCCGAACCGCTGTCGCCAAATGGAGCGACTCCTTTGCGGATGATGCCGTTGTCCGTATCCAAACTCAACATGACGTATTTCCTTTCCTGATCAATTCGGCGATCCGCACCGCGCGGTCGCCTACTTGCCGCGCCCACTTGCTGTCCAGCGCCTCCCTCGCCGCCGTTTCGAAATCCCCGACTTGGAGCGCCAGCAGCATTCGCCGGAAACCAGATAGGCGTGGCCAGCCGAGGTTAAAACACATGTTGGCAAGCGCCCGTTGCGCGCCGTCCGGCAGTCGCCGCCACCACGTCACGTTGCGGTCGAGGTCCTCGAACACCACGGCGACGTCGGTGTCGAGAAGGACGTGGGCCTCCTGTTCCGTGATCCCCCGGGAGCTGAGATTCCGCCCGACGCCGATGGTCAGGTTCCCCGCGCTGTCCAGATAAGGCTCGAGCCTGAGTTCCTCGTCGCGCATGAGGTCGGCCTTTAACTGATACACCTCCCTCCCCGGACCGTCCACGGTACGGCCCCTGACTACGCGGGTTCTTCTAGAGGAGGGATGAACCAGATAATACTCGTCCAGTTCTCCCCCGACAGGATCAGGCACAGGTCCCCGTTAGCGAGCCTCTGCAAAATGCTCCAGGCCGCACCGTCTGCCGAGCGCCAGAGGTAGACCGTGCTCTCTGCCCAGCCATCCCCCCGACCGATGGGAGCCTCGTCGTACTCGTAGTAGAAGTTCTCGACCCCCTTCTGAGCGTCTTCGGCGGGCGAACAAAATACCTGACTGTAGGTCGTGTACGCCCCAACGGTCCGCGTGCCGAAGACGACTAGCGCGGCCGTGAGGATGACGATGATCAAAGATGTGTTTCGCATACTCCTGCTCCTTCTACTTCAAGACGTGGTCCTTCAGCACGAGCCAGGCCGTGGTGATAATGCCCGTGACGACGACCGCGACGGCGGTCCGCTTCGCCACCTTCCCGACCTGCTCCTCCGATACCCGCCGCCTGCGGGTCCAGGCGTGGTCCGCCTGGACCTCCAGGGGATGCTCCACATCTACACCGTAGGTTTTGAGCACCCGCTCCACCGCGGCCTCGGCCACCAGCCGGTGTTCGCCGTTGGGCTTCCGCCGCTCGGGTCCATCGTAGGCTATCTTCATCGCTTCTTCCCAAAGAGCCGGAACGTGCCCGACGTAATGTTGCCCGCCGACATGAGAAACTGAAATCCGGTCACGGCCTCGACACCCGCGTCATACACACCGGCCCCCAAAACCGAGAAGGGCGACGTGGTATTATTATAGTTAGCCATGACGTTCATGTTTGACCACCGCACCGTCGAGGCGGGATTGTAAATATGTATTCGTCCGCTCCAAGATTCTCCAGCACCACTTCCCACACCATCCTCCCCACCAGCACTCGCGAGAAGTATCTGAGCTGCACCCGCACTTACGCCCGGCGTATTGTTAAACTGCATATTGTAAGAGTAATCGGTCGCACCCGATTTCCAGGCCGCCGCAACCTGATACCTAAGATACAACTCGGTGTCGTCCGTGGCCGGCACGAGGTTGATGATCTGTATCTCGTACTCGTCGTGCTCCGAGTCAATCCCCGTGGTGAACTCTATCGTGGCGTCATTGGCCGCGATGATCTCCTCGATGAAGGTATCCCCGCCGTGCGAGGCCAGGGGCGACTCGACCTGCATGTTCGTCCCGTCGTATGCGACTTCGACGATCTGACCGGTGATGAAGTCCCCCGCGTCCAGGTCCCGCGAACCTCCGTCCTTCTTCGCGGTCTTGGCACCCTTACTATTGACGTTGATCGTGACCGCGGTCGTATTCGGCCCGCTCGCCTTGAACGCAAAACGCTGCCCGGTGACGTAGGCCGTGATGGCCGGGACGACGGTGAGGGTGATGACGTCGACCGTCCCACCGGCGGCGATGTAGACCATCGACTGGTTCTGCAGCTCGACCCTGGACGGAACGGGGAATCCACCCGCCGTCGCGTTGTCGTGGACGACCAGGGCCTCGCGGTCCGTGTCCACCGTAACCTCGCCCTCGGCCCCGGTAAACGTCGCGTGCTGCGCGGTCGTACCGCGACGATATTTGACTTCCGTGGTCATATCACATTACCCCTCTATCCGCCATCCATTTCGGCGGCGCCTTCGCCACGGCGGCGGGAACCTCGGCCTCGGCACGGGTCTTCTTGCGCCGGATCACGCCGGTCTCCTTGTCGAGCCAACCCGTAGGCGGCGTGCCGGTTGACCACATCCGGATTTCCCCCGTGATGGCCCCGGCGCTATCGTCGGTCACTCCACGGGAAACTTTTGTCGTTGTCATTACGTTGCTCCTCTATCAACCACGTATTAGCCACTCCTCAACGGCCGCATTGAAATCGATCATCTTGATCCACGATGGGGCCGTAGGCTGACCCTTCCGAATTCTGAGCTTCCCCATTAGCCCGACAGTGCACCACTCGGGCCGATCCTCGCGCGAGACGTAGGGCAAGTCAGGATCCCAGGCAGGGTTGAGCTTGCGCCGTTGTTGAACCACTCTCGCGACGCCCACCTCCGGCACGACTACCCCCTTCGGCACGGCGTCTTCCGCGTGGGAGTGGTTGACTTCCTTCGTTATTTCCCGCGTTTCGACGACCATCACGGGCTCACGGTGGATTACCTGTTTATAGGTTTCCTCTTGTGCCGGCTCCAGTTCGACGCCCTTTTTGTCCAGCACCGCGGCCTTGGCGGGGCTGTCCAATTCCATGACTGGCTTGTCTGCCTCGTCCACCATTGGATGTTCGGTCCACTGCAAGTCATGAACCGTCTCGGTGATTTCCTTCAAGACGGCGACACCGTTCACCATCTCGACCACGGGCCTTTTCTCGGGGCGCTCGACATAGGCCTGGATAAGTTTCTCTTCGGTCTCGGTCACGGTTTCCGTCCATTCCAGGGCCTCGTAATCCTCCATGACGTAAGCGCCGAAATCATCACGGAGGTACTTCTGCTTCCACCGGCCGATGTTGTGTTGTGATAGATCCAGGTTGATCATTGCGGGTTCGTATGGGATGCCTATCTTTTCACATAGATATTGCATATTTGATTGTGGATTACTTATCAACTTTTCAAATTGTATTCC
>SDBU01003340.1_pt1 | contig 20487 bp, 13 predicted proteins | sample 2277071 | NCBI WGS metagenome assembly SDBU01 (sample SAMN10397929, study PRJNA504765) | marine sediment metagenome | isolation source: marine sediment core GS08_GC12, 126 cmbsf | place: Arctic Ocean: Gakkel Ridge, Loki's castle | collected 2008
CATTTGTAATCTTCCATCCACAATGCATTGAATCATCTCTTACAAGACAGTACACTAACCGCTCTGCTCAAGTGATAACTCAGTAATAAGGATCCGGCGGAAGATGATCTTTGCATTGATTAGCTAGTTGTAGCTGTTACCATAGAAAAGGATGATGATGACAACTTTGCAAGATACCGTACATACGTTCACTCACGCTGCACTTGGGTTATCCGATGACGATCTCGAGCGGCCGTGGGCATGGAAATCATATGATTCGGAAGGCATACGGTTCGCATTCTTTCGCGCCTTCGAGGAGCTTCTCAAGCTTGCAGTCAGGCTCAGAATAAAACGCACTGATCTTGATTTGCCTCTCACTTCAGCACAGCTGATACTCGGCCAGTTTCATACTGCATATCTTAATCTGCAGCATTTGCTCCTTAGCGTAAATGCTGAACTAGCCGCCCTACCCCCGGCGGAGGGAGAGTGGTCTGTTCGCAAGACGCTGGCCCACATCATTGGTGCAGATATCGGCTTTTCCGTCGCAATTAAGTACGCACTCGAGCAACACCGCGCCGGGGTTGAGGGGCCATCGAAAATACCCGATGAATCGTGGGACGCATTGAGTGGATTGGATGAATCCTCCTACAAGAAGCTCATGGATAGCCCCTTCGACGATCTGCAGTCCTATCACCGCACCTTACACACAAGCATTCTCGAGGATTTCTCGAATATCAACGAGCGGGAGCTGGAGGTCCTCTCGACTTTCTGGGAGGTGGAGGCTATGAGCGTGAGATTCAGGATGCATCGCTTCACGTCGCACATGCGCCAGCACAGCATTCAGATCGAAAAAGCGCTGGATGTCATTGGCCCCCCAGTCACTGAAGTGAATCGCCTTTTGAGCCTGATCTACTCCGGATTGTCTGAAGCTGAGGGCATGTTGATTGGTGCTTGGGATATGGGTGGTGACTTATGCGAACAAACGGTTGAGAGGATTAGGCTTCTTTCCGACGAGATAGCGATCAAGTAGGATGCTAAAATACCACGGTAAATTTTTAGAGGAGTCACTCCAGCCGATCGCTATTCAATAATACAAACCTTCAAGGTCCAAAAGGAGACGTACACATGCGAGAGCGTATGCAAGCTGCCTTGAAAAGCAGCAAAGCGGACCACACTGAAATCCGGATCGAAGCTCGAGATGCGACCACGATCACATTTCGGGGCAAAGAGCTAGAAACAGCCAACGCCGTAATCGATCTCGGCGGAATCGTGCGCTGCCTCTGCGAGGGCGGTGGTTGGGGCGTAGCAACCTTCAACAGTCTGGATAACCTCGAAAGCAAGGTTGAACTAGCCTATCAAAGCGCTAAAGTCATCCCTGGCGATGAGCCTATAACACTGGCTGAGATTCCCGTTTCGGAGAATCGCACAGAGGCCGCACTGGAGGTGGATTTCCGTGAAGTCCCACTTTCAGACAAAGTTTCTCTGATGGAAAGTTATCACAGCATCCTCAACAACCGCAGCGAAAAAATTGTCGATACAGTTTGCAACTATGCCGACAGCTTTGGCCAAATCTATTTTGCTAATTCCGAGGGCGCATTCATCCATGAAGATCGCCCGATGACAACCATGTATTTAATGGCTGTCGGACGAGAGGGCGACAATGTCCAGCGAGCGATGGAAAGTATTTCGGGTCAGAAAGGTTTTGAATTCGTTCAGGGGCATGAGGAATTAGCGCGTATTGCTGCACAACGGGCAGTGGACATGTTGGAGGCCAAGACAATTGTGGGGGGAAAGTATCCAGTCATTCTCAACAATCACCTGGCTGGTGTTTTCATCCACGAGGCATTTGGGCATTTATCCGAATCGGATTTCATCTACGACAACCCGCAGGCGAGAGAGATGATGGTCCTGGGGCGCGAATACGGCAGCGAAATTCTCAACGTTTTCGATGACGGTTCTGTTCCTGGCATTCGCGGCACACACATGTTCGATGATGAAGGTACGCCTATGGGGAGAAGCGACCTGATCAAGGAAGGTGTTCTGGTGGGGCGGCTTCACTCGCGCGAAACGGCGGCCAAGATGGGAGAAAGCGCAACCGGAAACGCCCGAGCAATCAACTACCGCCATGCGCCCATCGTTCGCATGACCAATACCGCTATCAGTGGAGGCGGAACCTCTTTCGAAGACATGATCAAAGACATCGTGCTGGGGGTCTACGCTTGTAATATGTTTGGCGGAAACACCAACATGGAAATTTTCTCCTTCAGCTCAGCCTACGCATATATGATCCGGGATGGCCAGGTTGCCGAGATGGTGAAAGATGTGATCCTCTCTGGCAACCTTTTCACAACGCTAAAAAACATCGATGCGATTGGTGATGATTTCATGTGGATCGATACCGCAGGTGGATGTGGTAAGGGAGGCCAGAATGGTTTGCCTGTTTCATTTGGTGCACCACACATCCGCATTCAAGATGTCATCATCGGCGGGGAATAAGCTGAGGCTGATACGCCGCTTAGCGAAGTGGCGAAACCCCCTGGTTGGAACGCACTCAATTACAGAAGAACTTCTTCAGGAGAATGAAAAGCATGGAAATCCTTGAGCAATTACTGAAACAAGCGGAGCAGGCTGAAGTCGTCCAGATAGGTCAGGAGACAACCAGGATCGACTATGAGGGCAATAAACTCAAAACATCCCAAGTGAAAGAGACCTCAGGTGTCACGGTGCGGGTTGTCAAAGACGGGCGATTAGGCTTTTCTTCCTCGAGCGATTTATCCGCTACTGACAAACTGATACAAAATGTTCTTGAGTCGGCCAAATTTGGGGAGGTTATCCCGCTCGATTTCCCCGGTCCCGCATCTTCCCCTTCTGTCCTAACCTACGATCAAGCGATTAATGATTTTTCAATTTCACACATGGTCGAAATCGGTGAGGAAATAATCGATCTCCTTCTCCAGACGGAGCCCAGTGCGACCGTTGACATTTCATTAGAGCGCGGGATTGGGTCGTTTTCCCTCCAAAACAGCTCGGGAGCCGATATTTCCTTCGAGAGATCGCCATTAACCATCACAATCATCGTCAAACGTGTGCGCGGTGACGATTTTTTATTCTTGTTCAGCGTTCAGGGCATGACCAAGTTAGGAGATGATTACTTATCTCCCGCAACGCGATTAGCCAAGAACCTGGAACGTGCGAAACAAAGTGCAAGTATACGCTCGGGTCGGATGCCGGTCCTATTCGCACCCAGGGGCGCGCTAACCTTATGCTTGCCATTATTGCAGGCTTTAAACGGCAAGAATGTCTATACCGGTATCTCGCCCATGGCAAATAAAATCGGTCAAAAATTATTCGACCAGAAACTCACCCTGGTTGATAATCCTCTGCTCGATGGAAAATATGGCAGTGCACCATTTGACGATGAGGGGGTGGTCCATAAGCGCAACCTGCTCATTGAGAATGGTGTGGTAAAGAGTTTTTATTACGATCTCAAGACGGCGGCCCAGATGGGCGTTGAGCCAACGGGCAATGGATCGCGCGGTTTATTCAACCCCCCAGAACCGAATCCAACGAATTTGATTATAGAGGCTGGGGATACTCCTGTGGCGGAAATGATCGCCGGGATCGATGAAGGTCTGCTGGCAAATGATGTGTTGGGTTTAGGACAGGGGAACATCCTCTCCGGGGCGTTCTCAAATCCATTGAGCCTGGCATTCAAAATTGAAAAAGGGGAGATTGTGGGCCGGGTGAAAGACCTGTCTATCGCTGGTAACGTCTATGAGTTGCTGCCCGAGATCAGCGCGGTGAGCGAGGAACGTGAGTGGCAGTATACGTTCGTCCATATGCCCTACATCCTCATGCCGGAGATCAATGTCGTGGCGAAGAATTGAATCCGAATCCTCTCGGAGGTTGGCCAACTGTCCCTTTTCATTAGCGAGATAATTAGCCCTTGAGCCCACGAGTGCAATGAAATTGCGCCCCTACAGGCACACGAGACTATTGAACAGCACGCTGTAGAGGCGAAGCATTCGCTCCAATAGCAGCGGTGGCTCCCACGCCACCGCATCCAGCCGTGTGCGTGATCTACGATCACGTTAGAGCCCCGCCAGCTGGATCTTATGCGATTTAGCCTCTTCTCTGCACTCTTAGAGCGTACTTCGTAGAACTACCAAAAACAGTCCTGCAGGACCGCTCCCTTAATTCCCTTCCCATATATAATTGGACAATATGTGCCTGCCGTTCGATATAAGCACCTCCCGGCAGGCCTGGGTATGTTTAATTGAGGATCAATCGCCCCTGAAGGTATCGGAGGTAATTGTGCCACGTAAACAGCTTCCTGAATTTCGGGTTGCACTCACCCTTCACAGTTCATCAGCGAAAGTTTTGACCTTTTCGACACGCACATGGTTCAAGTGCATCGGCCTCATTCTGCTCATCAGTATCTTCGCCTCTGCCTGCAGCAGCATTGCTGGACAGACGGACTCAGATGGGGATGGGACAATTGGCGTACCTGATTTTCTCATTCAAACCTCCCCTGCCCTCCCAGATGAAGGTAGCCAGATCGGGTCCCGGCAGTCAATCGAAGATGTCCTTGGAAAAGGGATCAAGTTCGACCACCTCTCTCTGGAGGATGGTCTTTCACAAAGCGTGGTTACGACCATCCTTCAAGACAGTTAAGGGTTTATGTGGTTTGGCACACAAGATGGTCTGAACCGCTATGATGGGTACAACTTCAAGGTTTATAAAAATGATCCCGAAGATCCCAATAGCATCAGCATCAACTACATTCTCTCGCTCCTTGAGGATAGCGAAGGTGATTTGTGGATTGGAACCAACGGCGGGGGCCTCAACCGCTTTGACCGCGATCTTGATGCCTTCACCAGCTTTGTATCCGAATCCGATGATTCGCGAGGTCTTAGCTCAAACTTCGTCAACGCGATCTACGAAGACAGTGATGGAAACCTCTGGATTGGGACCGGAGCAGGGTTAAATCGATTCCATCGCGAAACCAACGACTTCACACATTACCTGAACGATCCTGAAAACCCTCAATCCATCAGCGGAAATGAGATCACGGCCATCTTCGAAGATCGTGAAGGTACATTGTGGATCGGAACGGATGAATCCGGCCTTAATCGTTTCGATCGCGAGGCTGAAACTTTTACCTCATACAAATTTGACAAAAATGACTCCTACAGCATAAGCGGCGATAGTATCAACGCTTTCTTGGAAGATCGCTTGGGCAACCTCTGGATCGCCACCCAAGACAGCGGGTTAAATAAGCTCAACCGGGAAACAACCCAGTTCGAACGCTATCAAAATGAACCCGACAATCCTAATAGTTTGAGCTACAACACGGTCTCATCAATCATCGAAGACAAACGCGGATTAATTTGGATTGGAACCAATGGCTCAGGCGTGAATCTTTTCGATCCAACCAACGGTCAGTTCGCCCACCTACACCAAGACTCCAACGATCCCTTAAGCTTGAGCAGCGAACAAATCTTTTCGCTCTATGAAGATCAATCTGGGGTGCTCTGGTTCGGAACCTTCGGCGGCGGACTCAATAAATTTGACCCGGACAAAGCGAAATTTACAACTTATGTATCGAATCCCAATAATGCCAACAGTTTGCAAGGTCCTGGAATCTGGTCGATCTATGAGGATCGTGAGGGAATTTTATGGATTGGGACCAACAGTGGCGGGCTCAACCGGCTCGATAGAGAAACTGGGGAATGGCGCCATTATATAAACGACCCCGAAAATCCCTTCAGCATTTCCAGCAACGCAGTTATGACGATCCTGGAAGATCGAGATGGCACATTATGGGCTGGGACTTTCGGTGGCGGGCTTAACAAATTCGATCGAGAATCCTTCCAGTTTACCCAGGTCGATGTTTGGCCCATCGTTATGAAAGTGTTCGAGGATCGTTCGGGTAATTTGTGGATCGGCACCAATGGATCCGGGCTAGGATTGCTGGATAAGGAAACGGGGGAAATCACTTACTACCAGAATGAAGAAGGCAACTACCAAAGCCTTAGCAGCAACGCGGTAACCGTTATCAAGGAAGATGCAGATGGACAACTATGGGTTGGCACATTCGCATCGGGCCTCAACAGATTTGACCCTGAAACGGGAACTGTCACCCGTTTCCTGTTCGACCCTTCCGAAAGGGGCAGCCTGAGCAACAACGCCATCATGTCTATTCATTTTTCCAGCGATGGCGTGCTCTGGATCGGGACCTTTGGGGGTGGATTAAATAAATTCAACCCCGAAACAGAAACTTTCCAGGTCTATCGAGAAAGGCATGGACTTCCTAACGATTCAATTTATGGAATCCTAGAGGATGCTGAGGGAAACCTCTGGTTAAGCACGAATTTTGGGCTTTCAAAATTCGATCCCTCGACCGAGACATTCAAGAACTTTGATTCCAGTGATGGTTTGCAAAGTAATGAGTTCAATCAAGGCGCGTTTTATAAAAGCAACTCTGGAGAGTTGTTCTTCGGCGGTATTACGGGGGTCAACTCCTTCTTCCCGGATGAAGTGATTGAGAACCCCTTCGTTCCCCCCATCGTAATCACTGATTTCAAACTTTTCAACGAAACTGTGGAATTGGGCGAAGGATCTCCGTTAGAAATACCGATCGTGGAGACTGATGAGATTTCGCTGACCTATCAGGATGATTTCTTCTCCTTCGAATTCGCATCCCTGCACTTTTCATCCCCTCAGGAAAATCAATACGCCTACATCATGGAAGGCTTAGATAAAGATTGGAATCTGGTCGGAAATAGACGGTTTGCCGGATATACCAATGTTCCCCCTGGAGACTATATCTTTAGGGTTGTGGGCACAAATCGCGACGGCATTTGGAACCCAGAAGGCGCCTCTATCAAAATCTCCATCGTCCCACCATTCTGGCAAACCTGGTGGTTCAGAGTATTGGTCGCCTTGAGCATTGTAGGCAGCGTGGTAACAGTTTTCCGGCTGCGCGTTAGATCGATCGAGCGGCAGCGGCGGCAACTCAAGGCTCAAGTTGACGAGAGGACGAGAGAACTGCGCCAGGCGATGGCGGAGCTAAAACACTCTAAAGAAGCCGCCGAAGCTGCCAACCGTGCCAAGAGCGTGTTCCTGGCCAACATGAGTCACGAGCTGCGTACGCCTTTGAATGCCATATTGGGCTTCAGTCAATTGATGATCCGGTCTGAAACAGCAAAATCAGAGTTGGAAACGAACCTCACCGAAGATCAGCGCGAAAACCTTGAGGTGATCGTGCGAAGCGGTGAGCATCTGCTGGGCTTGATCAATGATGTTCTGGAAATGTCAAAAATTGAAGCAGGTCGTGTGACATTAAATGAGCACAGTTTCGACCTACATAGAATGCTCGATGGATTGGAGGAGATGTTCTGCTACCGGGCAGAAGAGAAGGGGATGAGCCTCACGGTTACCAGGGCTCCGGAGGTTCCCCAATATGTGAAAGCGGATGAAGGTAAAACCAGGCAGGTTTTAATGAATCTGCTCGGCAATGCAATCAAGTTCACGCAAGAGGGGGAAATTGACCTTCGTGTAGCGTATGCGGACGGATTCGGATCGGATCCATCAAATTCGGGTGATGGTAGGAGTTCCCCCACCCTCACATTTGAAGTGGAAGACACAGGGCCCGGAATCGCATCTGAAGACCAGGATTTAATTTTCGATCCCTTTGTCCAATCCGCGGCGGGAAAGCAGGATCAGGAAGGCACCGGCTTGGGCCTGACCATTAGTGAGCAATTTGCCAATCTCATGAACGGAGATTTATCCGTTGAGAGTGAATTTGGCAAAGGCAGCACTTTCACCTTCTCCGTTCCGGTGGCCACATTAGATGCCATCGCCTTGAGGTCTGCACAAACTACCCGTCGGGTGGTTGGGATTGAAGGTGATCAACCTACCTTTCGGCTGCTCATCGTCGATGATAAAGAAGTTAACCGCCAATTAATGGTCAAATTCCTGACGCCCTTTGGATTTGAGCTTCGGGAGGCGGTCAATGGCAAGGAAGCGGTGGAAGTCTGGGATGAATGGGAGCCACACCTAATTTGGATGGACATGCGCATGCCGGTGATGGACGGGTACGAGGCCACTCGGACGATAAAGGGAACCACCCGGGGGCATGCCACGGTGATCATCGCCCTGACCGCCAGCGCCCTCGAAGAAGACCGCGTCGTCATCCTCTCTGAGGGCTGTGACGCCTATATCCGCAAACCATTCCAGCAGGAGGAAATTTTCGAGGCGTTGAGCACACATTTGGGCGTGCGCTTCGTCTATGAGGAACTCGAGCCCGCTGAGCCAAGCGTTCAGGATCACCTCCGAGGAGCCCAACGCTACGCTGTACTTGTTGAGAGAGCAGCTGCCCTGCCCGCTCAACTCCTGGAAAGTCTTAACGATGCGACAATCTTGGGCAATGTGACACGGATCGAATCGCTCATTTATCAGATAGGCGACCTCGATCCCGAGGTGTCCGAGGCTTTAGCCATCATGGCGCGCAACTTCAAGCACGACGAAATCTTGATTCTGATCCAAAAGATAAGAGAGAAGGATGAGGAACCGACAAAGTGATCCACCAGACGAAATCCTGATCGTCGACGATACGCCCGCAAATTTACGCCTTTTGGCCCAAATGCTCTCCGAACGGGGTTATAGCGTTCGAGCTGTGACCAGCGGAGCACGCGCCTTAGAGTCCCTTCAAGTCACGCCCCCAAACCTTATTCTGCTCGATATTCGAATGCCGGATATGGATGGATACGAGGTTTGTGAGCGCATCAAAGGTGACCCTCAAACCAACGACATCCCCATCATTTTCATCAGTGCATTGAACGAGCTTGAAGATAAGGTCAGGGGTTTCAACGTTGGCGGGGTAGATTACATTACGAAACCGTTCCAGTTCGAGGAAGTGCTCGCACGCGTTGAAATCCACTTATCCCTACGTCGGTTACAGAAGCAACTCCAAGAGGCGAACAAAAGGTTCGAACGCGAATTGGAGCTTGCCGGTAATCTTCAAGCCAGCTTTTTTCCTGAAGAGCCCCCCGAAATTAATGGCTGGGATGTGTCGGTCACGCTGAAGCCAGCCCGAGAAACTTCAGGTGATTTCTACGATGTTTACATCTTGCCCAATGGGCAGGTGGGGATTCTCGTTGCCGACGTGGTTGATAAAGGTGCTGCAGCGGCTTTATACATGGCCTTGAGTTGGACCCTGATCCGCACCTACGCTGCAGAATTTCCAGATCAGCCAGAACGAGTTTTAAGCGCCGTCAACCATCGCATCATCCTTGATACGGATTCGAGCCGCTTCGTAACGGTTTTTTATGGCGTCCTTGACCCCATCTCAGGGAAGCTGACTTACTGTAACGCCGGACATAACCCACCCTGCCTCATCAGAGCTCAAAATGGCGGAGAGGTTGAACGCCTCACCAAAACGGGCGTGCTGCTGGGGATGTTCGATGATGAGATTTGGGAGCAAGATTCCGTCTGCATTGAAGAGGGGGATTTCTTGGTTTTATATACCGATGGTGTAACCGAGTCGCAAAACGCCGAGGGAGATTTCTTCGGGCGAGAGCGGCTGCTCAAAGCTGTAAAGAAGAAGTCCGATACGTCTGCCAAGGCAATTCGCACAAACATCCTCACCACGATATCCAAGTTTGTTGGCGACGCTCCGCAGCTGGATGACATCGCCCTGCTGGTTGTTGCGCGAAAGAAAAAGTAAATATTTTTGAAAGTGAATAAGCTACTTGTTCCTCAATTCGGGCGCAATAAAATTGCGCCCCAACACACGAACACTGTGATCGTTCAGAATAATGCCCCCGCCCGATTGAGTCGTAGAGACGCCCGGCAGGGCGTCTACTTAAGCGATGCACCTGAATGAAGGCTGATTAGGTAAGCGCGAGTCGTGCACAGACTTTCGGCTTGGACGCAGCATGCTGCGTCCCTACAAATTTTTCGATAGTCAGAATACTATGCAAATTCGAATTGAGAGTGATTTCCCCCCGTAACTTTTTACGTCAATTTGCGTATAACATAGTGAATAGCCTAGATCGAATTCGAGATGGGGCCCATGCGAAACAACGTTCAAACTGATGAGAGCATATGGCTCGAGCTATCACGTGATGGTGATGAAGAGGCCTTTGCCCAACTGGTCAATAGCTATCAAATGCCCGTATTCAACTTATGCTACCGGATGCTGGGTGATGCGACAGAAGCTGAAGACGCCGCCCAAGAGGCTTTCTTAAAGGCATTTCGGAACATGAAACGCTACGATCCAAATCGGAAATTTGTAAATTGGCTCCTAACAATTGCATCCAATCATTGTATTGATCGACTTAGAAAACGACGGGTTCGATTCATCTCACTGGATGAATGGATCCAGGGTCCCAAAGCTAAAAGCTCAGAGGCTGGACCTGAAAGCGCAATCGTCCTTCAAGAGGGTCGTGAAGAAATTCAAGAGATGATAGAACAGCTGGGAACACAAGATCGGGCAGCAATCATTTTGCGTTATTGGTACGACATGTCCTATGAGGAAATTGCCAGCAGTTTATCTTTATCCATTGGAGCGGTGAAAAGCAGGCTCCATCGGGCCCGTCGTGAAATTGCCGAGATGTGGCTTGAAAATCAACGTTTGATGACGGTCGGAAAGAGGAGACAAGATGAACCATCAACCGTATGAGGAATGGCTCTTCTCTCAAGAAGAGTTAGAAGTGGATCAATTAAAAGAACTAAAAGTCCATCTTCATCTATGCGAGCGGTGCGATGCACTGGCGACAGCCCTTGCAGAAGCTGAGGGGCAACTCTGCTCGGGGAACTTAATTGCACCCGCTCCTGGATTTACGAACCGCTGGAGGGAGCGCATTGAGCAAAGAAAACATGTTTCTCAAAAGAGGCACACATCGCTCCTGTTCGGTGCATTTTCAACCGGAGCGTTGATTCTGTTTTTCCCCTTAGTTGTTCGATGGTTCCTCATAGCATTATCACCAGTTGATATCGCAACTCGGATGATGGTGGAAGTTGTGGATTGGGTTGCAGTTTTCGGGTTTACGAGCGACGTGACCACTGCAGTGATTGATGGTATGGTCGATACAATCCCCACGGAATGGTGGTTTGCGTGTGCGTTTGTTCTATTCAGTTTGATTTCGCTTTGGTTCGTGATGATGCATCGAATACAGCTTAGACCGCAGGCTGAAGTAATTGAATGATTTGGTGGAAATTATGGCTCCAGACCAAATGAAATGCAATCAATAATGAAAGGAGTAAAGAAAATGAAACGATTACTGGTAATACTGTCCTTCGTGCTTGTGGCGGTGATGGTTTTTCCAACAACCGCAATGGCCGGTGGTGTGCTTGACGGAAGAGTGGTTGTGGGCGGTTCTTTTACCCTAGAACAAGGAGAAACACTGGATGGTGATCTGCTCGTGATGGGCGGTAATGTTACGCTGGAGGTCGAATCGAGGGTCGCCGGAGACGTCGTGGTCTTGGGTGGAAATGTCTCCTCAGATGGCACGATCGATGGGAGCGTCACCATCATAGGCGGGAACGTGCGGCTCAAATCCAATGCGCTTGTTCGTGGCGATGTCCGAACCGTAGGTGGAAGTCTTTCTCGTTCCGAGGGATCGCGCATCGAGGGTCAATTCTTTTCGGAGGGCGATTTTAGAATTCCCTTTGATTTCGACTGGTCAGGACCAGTCATTCGGCCCATTAGATTTACAGGACCTTCACTCTTGGCAAGCGCGTTCTGGTACATGTTCAGGATCTTCATGCTCGCTGGGCTGGCGCTCTTGTCAGTGATGTTCTGGCCTAATCCGACCGAACGTGTAGCTCAATCCATCATTGATCAACCTTTGATCGCCGGCGGGGTAGGCTTGCTCACGGTTCTCGTCCTGCCGGTCCTGCTCCTTTTCCTGATGATAACCATACTTCTAATACCTGTAGCGTTGTTGGTTATCTGTGTAAGTGTCATTGCCATTCTCTTTGGTTGGGTTGCCATCGGTCTGGAAGTGGGAAAGAGGCTGGGCGAGATGTTGAAATGGGAGCTTCACCCCGCCGCAGAGGCTGGAATTGGCACATTCCTGTTCAGCGCAGTTGTACTTGGGATCGGCTTTATCCCCTGTATTGGATGGATCGCACCCTTTGTCGTCGGTCTTATGGCGTTTGGAGGCGTAATAATAAGTCGCTTTGGGCGGATGACCTATCGGTTCCAGTCGACATCTACAGCTGTGGTAGAAGCACCAGAGCCTGTGGAAGAAAAACCAAAAAAACGCACTCGAAAAACAACGGAGGAAGAATAAGTATCCATAAATCTTGAGTTGCACAGAAAAAGTAAGACAAAGAACTTTTGGTGGAATATGTTGCAAGATGGTCCGAATATTGCAAACTTTAAGGTAACGGAAGCGTGATTTGGGGTTAAAAATAGTGAAAGACTGGCAGAAGCCAGAGTCGTTCGCTATAATCGGAAAGGCCCTCTGGTTCGGTAGATAATCCCCACTGGAAGACCACGTCGGGTGGCGTGGCAGGTTTGGTGGATAGGACGCCATCATCCTGATCAAGGACAAAACCACATAGGACGCCGATGTCTTTCGTCCATTTGCACGTACATTCTGAATACTCGCTACTGGATGGGCTGAGTCGAATCCCAGCTCTGGTTGCGCGCGCAAAAGAGCTGGAGATGCCTGCTTTGGCTCTGACAGATCATGGGGCACTTTTTGGCGTGATCGAGTTCTATAACGAGGCACAAAAGAAGGATATCAATCCCATTATTGGCATGGAGGCCTACTTATCCACACGTGGGATGAACGATCGTGATCCAAAGCTTGATAGCCGCTCCTATCATCTTCTACTTCTGGCAGAAAATGATGTTGGATATCATAACCTGCTAAAGATTGCCAGCGCCGCACAGCTCGAGGGCTTCTATTATCGCCCCAGAATTGATCATGATTTCTTGGCAGCCCATTCAGAGGGTTTGATTACAACCACTGGCTGCCTGTCAGGTGAAATCCCGCGAACCCTTCAGCGCGACAATGTGAAGAAGGCTAGGGAACTCTTGGGTTGGTATTACGAGGTGTTTGGACCTGATAATTTCTTCATTGAATTACAGGATCACGAGATCCCTGAATTGAGCCGTGTCAACCAGCAGCTCATTGATATTGCTAAACCTCATAACGGCCGTTTCATTGCCACCAATGATGTTCACTATGTGAATCCGCCAGATGCCGAACTTCAAGATATCCTCCTCTGTGTACAGACCGGTTCGCTGCGGGCTGATCCCGACCGAATGCGCATGTCTGGCAATACCTATTATTTGCGCACAGCTGATGAGATGCGCAGGTTGTTTGGTGAAGTCCCTGGTGCAATCGAAAATACCCTCCTGATCGCTGAACGATGCAATGTTGACTTGAGTTTTAAGGGATATCAACTCCCTGATTTTAATGTCCCGGAAGGTGAGACCCCGCCCGGCTATTTGCGTATGCTCTGCGAGGATGGACTAGCAAATCGTTATGGTAGTTCAGCCGGTGATCCCAAGCTGAAGGAAAGATTGGATTATGAACTTGGGATCATCAAGCAAATGGGATTTGACACTTATTTCTTGATCGTCTGGGATCTTTGTCGCTTCGCGCAAGAGCAGGGAATTTGGTATAACGCGCGAGGATCGGCTGCGGGTTCCATCGTGGCGTATTGCTTGAATATCACACTTGTTGATCCGATTGAGCATGGCCTCATATTTGAGCGTTTCTTGAATCCAGGTCGTGTCTCTATGCCGGACATTGACTTGGATTTCCAGGATGATCTTCGCTACAAAATGCTGGAATATACGGCCAACAAATATGGTCGCGATAAAGTCGCTCAGATCATTACCTTCGGTACTCTTGGGGCCAGGGCGGCGATCAGGGATGTTGGTCGAGTGCTCGATATCCCCCTTCCGGAAGTGGATCGAGTTGCGAAGCAAGTGCCCAACATTCCAGGAAAGCCGGTGACTATTCCTGAAGCATTAGACAATGTTCCTGCATTTAAAGAAATCTACGACAGCACTCCCTATCTTCAGGAGATGATCGACACTGCAGCGCAGCTTGAAGGCGTTGCACGCAATGCGGGAACACACGCGGCAGGCGTGATCATCACCCCTAATCCAATCATCGATTACGTGCCTCTACATCGCCCCACTAAGGGTTCTTTGGAGGATAACCCGATTGGTGCTGTCACCCAGTTCGAAATGCAGGTTCTTGACTCATTAGGATTACTGAAAGTAGATTTCCTCGGCCTTTCAACACTTACAGTTATGGCGAGAGCTTGTGAACTGATCAAGACTCGTCATGACGTGGATTTTGATATTAATACCATCCCCCTGGAAGACCCTGAAACCTATGAGCTTCTCGGACGGGGCGATGTCTTGGGCGTCTTCCAGGTTGAAGGTGCAGGGATGCGTCGAAATCTGATGGAAATGAAGCCCAAGATGTTGGCCCATGTGATTGCGATGGTGGCGCTGTACCGTCCTGGTCCCATGGACTTCATTCCCGATTTTATTCGACGCATGCACGGCGAGGAGCAAGTTAAGTATCGCCATCCTGCACTTGAGCCCATTCTTAAGGAGACCTACGGCGTCACGGTATACCAGGAACAGATCATGTATACCGCAATGAATTTGGCTGGATATTCAGCATCAGAGGCCGATAACTTACGTAAAGCTGTGGCGAAGAAGAAAGAGGGTTTGCTTCTGGACCATCGGGGCAAATTTGTCGCTGGATGCGTCGAGAATGGAATCCCGGAAGAGACTGCGAACAGTATTTTTGACGATTGGGAGGCATTTGCTCGATATGGTTTCCCCAAAGGTCATGCAGCAGACTATGCAGTGATCTGTGTGCAAACTGCCTATCTGAAAACTCATTACCCCATTGAGTATATGACGGCGCTTCTCTCTGTATTTAATCATGATACCGATAAGGTTTCACTGTATGTCGCGGATTGCCGTAGACGGTTTATCGAAGTACTGCAACCAGATTTGAATTCATCGGGTTTAGACTTTGGAATCGAAAATCGGGATGATTATTTGCCTGCGATTCGTTATGGGATGGCAGCGATTAAAAATGTTGGAGAAGGGGCTGTCCAGGCGATAGTTGATGAGCGTGAAGAAAATGGACCTTTCCAAAGCCTGCAAGAATTCACTCGCCGTATCGATTTAAGGCAGGTGGGAAAGCGTGCCCTGGAGAGCTTGATACGGGTTGGTGTGTTTGATCAATTTGGCAGCCGCAGTTCAATGCTCGAATCGCTTGACCGGATCATGAATATCTCTTCCGCACATTTCCGTGCGAAGGAAGTCGGTCAAATAACTATGTTCGGCTCTGAGGGCGGTATTGCAGACGAACTCGAGCTTCCGGCGCCTCGCTTCGAAGTACCCCACCGCCAACAGCTCAACTGGGAGCGGGAATTACTCGGGGTTTATATCTCTGATCACCCTCTGGCTCCTTACATGGAAGACCTAACGCGAATCGTGACCCATTTCAGTGCGGAACTCAATGAAACTGATCATGGTCAGGCTGTCACTATGGCGGGTGAAATCCGCAATATCCGCCCGTATCAAACGCGCGCGGGAAAGGCGATGGGATTTGTCACCTTGGAGGACATTCAGGGGTCAATCGATCTTGTTGTATTTAGTCGGGTGTGGGGGAGGGTGGGGAGTTGGATTGAGCCCGGAATGATTGTTCGCGTAGTAGGCAAAATTGATAAAGAGAGAGGCGACCCCAAGGTTTTGGCCGATGACATTTCTCAGGAGCTCTCGATAACAACATCGATGGCAAGTGCAGTTGCCGGCGGAAACAGTGACTTGTGGGAGGGGTCGCCACCTTTGGATGATGTTCGTGAACAAGAGCCCACAGAATTGGTGGATGTTGATCTAGTAACAATGCAAGCGGTAGTTGGCGAGCAAATGGATCGAAAACCAGCGGAAGCAGATCTACCTGTAACGCACGATCAACATAATCAGATTGATGGTGGTGAAAAAACTGAGCTAGCAAATGAACCTTCCGTGAGTGCCGAAGTGGAAACCAAAATCCTACAGGTACAAGATGGTTCAGATGGTGGGTCGTCCAAGAGTCATTTGCCAGATCTTTCAATCACACAAGACATTAGTAGCGAGAAAACGGACGCGTTAGAAGATCGACAGTCGACCGAAATTCCTCCAGTAAGTCCTCGGGCCCTTGAGAAAACAGCGATCCGAATTTATGATCGCAGCAGAGGAAGTGAAGGGGACTTATCGTTGATAAAAGTTTTCTTGCGCTCGACTGGAGACAGAAAACGAGATACCTTGAGAATGCGACGGGTTTACGGTTTACTTACCTCTTATCCGGGTAGTGATCGGTTTGTAGTGTATGTGTTTGAGGGATCAAGAAAGTATCATTTGGAGTTTCCAAACGACACAACCGGCTACAGCCCCGAATTGCACTCCCAATTGCTTGAACTTCTGGGAGATGCAAATGTTCAAATAGAAGAACTAAGGCTTCAATAGAACTGGAGTTTAGCTATGTTAATGCGACGAATCGCGGTTTTGACCTCGGGTGGGGACGCTCCTGGTATCAACCCTTGCATAAGGGCATCAGTGCGCAAAGCGCTTGATATGGGAATGGAGGTGATCGGCATTCAGGAGGGTTTCGACGGCTTGGTCAGGGGTGAGATGATCCCGCTGGCAGCAAGAGATGTTGGCGGAATCCTCGCGCGAGGGGGAACCTTTTTGAGAACGGCAAGGTGCCCTGAATTTCACGATCCAAAAGTGCAGAAAAAGGGAATTCGCGAACTGTACGAATCTGCTATCGATGGATTAATCGTGATCGGCGGTGATGGTTCACTAAGGGGTGCGCATGCCATCGCGCAACACGGTTTCCCAGCCGTTGGTGTCCCTGCCTCGATCGACAATGACATCTGGGGAACAGATATGAGCATAGGCGTAGACACCGCCGTAAACACAACGATGGAAGCGGTGGATAAATTGCGCGATACGGCATCATCCCATCAACGCGCCTTTCTGGTCGAAACCATGGGCCGGAATTGTGGATACTTAGCCATATCCACAGGTGTCGTTTGTGGAGCCGAGATGATCCTGATTCCGGAAAAGGAAACGAAATTAGAGGAGATCACCCGCCATGTGGATGATGCTTACGCACGAGGGAAGTCTCACTGTATCATTTTGGTTGCAGAAGGAGCAACCCTGTCAGTGCAAGAGGTTGAAAAGTATCTTAACGATCATGAAACCGGATTTGAAACGCGGGTGACCATATTGGGACATGTGCCACGCGGTGGGTCGCCCTCGGCATTCGATCGAATGTTGGCAACCAGGTTAGGTATGGAAGCCACGCAGGTTCTGCTCGATGGTGGGACGGATGTTATGATTGGTTTGTCGGGCCGGGATCTGGTAACTATCCCACTTTCGGAAGTTACCTCGAAATCGAGAAAGCCAAATATGGACCTGTACGAAATGGCTGAAACCCTGGCAAAATGAGGCTTACAAAGTAATAATAACTGCTGTGAAAATAAAATGATGAGGGTTGAAAATGAAGATTGGAATACTTACAGGGGGAGGAGATGTACCGGGCTTAAATGCCTGTATTAAAGCCGTTGTCAGGCGTCTCAGGGATGGAGGACACGAAGTTATAGGCATTCGAAAGGGGTGGGGGGGATTGCTTGAAATTCAACCGGATAATCCAGAATCAATTACAACTAACACGCTGGAACTCAAACAAGAAATTGTTCGAACCATCGACCGATCTGGGGGAACTTTTCTTCATACATCTCGAACAAACCCATCCAATGTTGTTCCTGGTGATGTACCAGATTTCTTGAAGGATAAAGTTAAGGGAAAAAAGCCGCAGGATTTTACCGAACATATCTTATCGGTAATTGAAGCGCTTCAGATTGAAGCACTCATTCCCATCGGAGGCGATGATACGCTGTCATATGCACTCCGATTGCATGAGGAAGGCATTCCAACTGTTGGAATCCCCAAAACCATGGATAACGATGTTCGCGGCACTGATTATTGCATCGGTTTCTCAACTGCAGTTACACGCAGTGTCGACGCTATTCACAATCTTCGTACAAGCACCGGCTCACATGAGCGCATCGCGGTGATTGAGTTATTTGGGCGCTACAGTGGAGCGACATCCCTGGTAGCAGCATATTTATCGGGCGTCGATCGGGCGGTGATATCGGAAGTGCCTTTTGATCCCGAGAAACTAGCCAACTTACTTTTAAAGGATAAGAGGGCAAATCCGAGCAACTACTCGATGATGACGATCTCCGAAGGCGCTACAATCATCGGCGGGGATATTATGACCCGAGGGGTAAAGGATGCCTACGGACACAAAAAGTTGGGTGGAATCGGTGCGGTCACAGGAGATTTGATTAAAAAGTTCACGGGTGAGTACATCATTTATCAGCAACTGGCCTACATGATGCGTTCAGGTTCACCCGATTCTCTCGATCTTATGGTGGCGACAAATTTCGCCGTAATGGCCGCTGATCTGATAATCACTAACAGAACAGGCAGGATGGTTTCACTCAGGAGTGGAATTTACACCAATGTGCCTATCACGGTTGTGCGAGAAGGAGCGCGACAGGTTGATGTAGGGGAGTTGTATGACGTTGAGGAGTACCGGCCAAAAGTGTGGCACATGGACGGTAAGCCGATGTTTCTGTATTAGGCAAACTCGGATTAGTAATTTTTGATCTATCTAAAGCTGAACATTATTTTGATCGCTTGAATCCCCGGGGGTTAAGAATGTGTAATGATCTACTTATTCCGCGAATCCAACCGTTGCAGCCCGAATTTCTCAGCCAGGTCCAGGACGTGGTTGTATTCTTTTCTCGTAGGCGAGCGATCGAAGGGGGGCGTTTCCATGGCGCGATAGGCGGGTCGGTATTGCGCCATAATGTTCACATAGGTATTCGGTGAGATCTGTTCCGCCAGAAAGCTAAGCACCTTGGCAGATCCAGCCATCCCGCCAGGCAAGACCAGGTGGCGGATCAACAACCCACGCTGGGCAATTCCATGTTCGTCCAACACCAGATCGCCGACCTGGCGGTGCATTTCCTTAACCGCGGCCTTATTATGCCCAACGTATTTCCCAATTTTCGACATGCGGCGTGCAATTTTCGAATCGCCGTATTTCATATCGGGCATGTAGATGTCGATTACACCATCAAGCAATTCGAGCCCTTCGAGCGAATCGAAACCACCGCTGTTGTAGACCAGGGGGACCTTCAGACCATTTTCCGCCGCGATGAGCAGGGCTTCCAATATTTGGGTGACAACGTGTGAAGGGGAAACAAAATTGATGTTGTGACAGCCGACTTTTTGAAGCCACAGCATAATGACCGCCAACTCTTCTGGCTCGATTTCATCACCAGCAGCCCTTTGACTGATATCGTGGTTCTGGCAGTATTGGCTGCGTAAGTTGCAATTGGAGAAAAAGATGGTTCCAGACCCACGCCAGCCGCTTAATGGATTTTCCTCGCCATGATGGGGGTTGAAGGAGGCTACCCGCGCTTTCATTCCGGTCTGGCATGCTCCCAGACGCTCCTGGCGGTCTATCTTGCAGTAGCGAGCACAGAGCACACACTCCTTCATCAGTTCATGCGCCCTTTGCACTCGTAATGCGAGCTCTCCAGAGCGTAATAGGCTTATAAACGCCGGTTCAAAGGATTTCACAGATTGATCATATCAAAATCGTTCGCTCAAAAGCAAGTAATGTGGATAGGATTTGGAGGTTTCAAGTTGTATAGGAGGCACATTTCAATAACGGGAACGGATCTTCTTAATTGCCGAGACTGAATTCAATAGATCAAAGGATGAAAGAAAGCATCCTCATAACTTCAAAAAAATCAGTTGTCTTATATTGAATTCGATGAGTTCCTGTCGATAGGCGTGGGCATAATGCTGAAAAATGCGGTCTACTTTATCCTCGATAATATACTTTATTGGGCCAACGATATTATATAGTATAAGTGATAAGGCACTTACAGTAAGCAGGAGAACGATGGTTGACAAAGAATCCGAAAACATTATCGCGAGGTATAATCCCCCAACATAAACACCGAAAACTACTGTTGTCAGTAAACTGTATGCCAGAGCTCGACGAGCTACGAATCCGATGTCAAGCAAGTTATATTTCCGAATAACAAAGCCAATTATTATAGCGTTCGCAAGTGCGCCAAGATGGTCTGTTGGTAGGACGGCAAGTATCGGCACGTTAGCGTTCACCGGGCCATAGATTCCTACGATACTTAAGCCAAAAATCAAATACTTAATTCTGTTGCGTTCCACATCGTCTATTGACGCACGGTACTTCTTTATTAGCATCACCAGAATACTTACTGTAATTGGCGAAAGGATGGCTATCATTATAAAAATCCAGGGGCCCATATCATGGTAAAGACGGCCATTTGCCATCCAAGCGTTTCTGACGACGTAGCCGCCAAATGAAAGAGCCAGAATTATCAAAGCGGGAGAAT
>SDBU01003341.1_pt1 | contig 20476 bp, 19 predicted proteins | sample 2277071 | NCBI WGS metagenome assembly SDBU01 (sample SAMN10397929, study PRJNA504765) | marine sediment metagenome | isolation source: marine sediment core GS08_GC12, 126 cmbsf | place: Arctic Ocean: Gakkel Ridge, Loki's castle | collected 2008
GCCCACCAACCGCTCCAGTTTCTCAACCCTGTCCTTAAGGGCAGCTTCCTCTGTAGGCTCATTGCTGAACTTGCCCCGGCTGTATTGCCTCTTCCAGTGGTAAAGTAGGCTCGGTGAGATGTTATACCTCCGGCAGAGCTGGGCGGGACGGCTTTCGCCACTCAGCAGCTCCTCGACTACCTGCCTCTTGAACTCTAGGCTGAAACTCCTTTGATTCCTCATGGCAAGGTCTCTTTCTATCCCTTATTATAGGGCATTCTGACCCTGCCAAACCTTCCTAACCTAAAGTGTCCAGTCTCAGGGGTTCACTCCAGATATTGGAAGCCTGGCAAGAGCAAGAGGGGAATCCTATGGTGAGAGCACTAACCAACCCGAAGCTTTCTGAGCCATGCCTCGATTGTCCTCTAAAGGCTAAATGCCGAGGTGGCTGCTTTGCTCGCTCCATGCTTATAGTTGGGGATATTTTTGCCCCAGACCCTTTATGTCCTCGGGTAGCCGGTATAGTTTAAAGCAGTTTGCTTGACAATAGAGCCAGCGCCTTATAAAATAGACAAGGCTCGCCAAAATAAATCAAATTGGAGGTAAGATGGCTGAAAAGGCTGAAAAAAGGAAAAGTTTTGACCCAGCTACCGTGGAAATGCTAGAGCTGACTAAGGCTCAAGGCGTTGATACATGCTTTGACAGAGCTGTGACTACTGCTGCCTGTCCTATTGGTCGTGATGGAGTGTGCTGTAAGCATTGCTTCATGGGACCTTGCCGTTTAGTAGGCAAAACAATAGTGGGCATCTGCGGGGCAACTAAGGAAACTGTAGTGGCTAGGAACTTTGCCAGGATGGTCGCTGCTGGAGCCGCTGCTCACTCCGACCACGGTCGTGATATGGCTCTCACCCTGCTTGCCGCTGCTAAGGGAGAAGCCCCAGATTACCAAATCAAGGACGAGGGGAAATTAAAGCGAGTAGCAGGTTACCTGGGGGTAGAAACTGAGGGGCGCTCTACCAAGGAGATTGGCATCGATGTGGCTAAGGTTGCTCTGACTGAGTTCGGTCGCCAGCAGGGTGAAATCCTTTTTGCCCACCGTGCCCCACCAAAGCGCCAGGAAGTTTGGCGCCGAGCAGGGATTACCCCTCGAGGGATTGACCGTGAGATTGTAGAAACCTTGCATCGCACCCATGCAGGAAATGACCAGGATGCTGAGCATATCCTCACCCATGCTCTGCGTAATGCCTTAGCCGATGGCTGGGGTGGCTCAATGCTCAGCACTGACATTAGCGACATTCTCTTCGGCACCCCAACGCCAGTAGCAGCTAGAGCCAATTTCGGTGTCCTCAAGGAGGATGAGGTAAATATCGTAGTTCACGGGCATGAGCCTACCCTTTCCGATATGATTGTGGTAGCAGCAAGCGACCCAGAACTGATTGAATACGCAAAATCGAAAGGGGCTAAGGGAATAAATCTGGCTGGTATCTGCTGCACGGCTAATGAGATTTTAATGCGCCATGGCATCCCTGTGGTGGGGAACTTCCTCCAGCAGGAGCTTGCTATAGCTACAGGGGTGATAGATGCCATGGTGGTAGATATACAATGTATTATGCAGGGATTGGTAAAGGTGGCTGAGCACTATCATACCAGGCTTATAACCACTTCTCCCAAGGCTAAAATCACTGGAGCCACCCATATCCAGTTTGATGAGCATCGTGCCCTTGATATCGCCAGGCTAATTATACGCACTGGGATAGACAACTTCCCCAACCGAAAAGAGACGCATATACCCGATGTAGTAGACCATCTGATAGCTGGTTTTTCTCACGAATATATTGCCTATATGCAAGGGGGGGTTTACCGGGAGTCCTTCCGCCCCCTCAATGACAATATAATGAATGGGAGAATAAGGGGGGCTGCTGGGGTAGTTGGTTGTTGCAATGTCCGTACCCCCCATGATGAGGCTCATATCAACATTGTAAAGGAGCTTATCCGTAATGATGTTCTAGTAGTAACCACTGGCTGTGATGCTATTGCCTGCGCCAAGTATGGGCTGCTCACCCCCGAGGTGATGGAATATGCTGGTCCCGGGCTTAGAGAGGTATGCCAGACCATAGGCATCCCTCCGGTCTTACACATGGGCTCCTGTGTGGATAACACTCGTATCCTCACTGTGCTCACCCAGTGTGCTACTGAAGGAGGGCTAGGGGAGGATATAAGCGACTTGCCTGGGGTAGGGATTTGCCCAGAGTGGATGTCAGAGAAGGCAATCTCCATTGGAACCTACTTTGTTGCATCTGGTGTCCACACTATCTTCGGTGTTGGCTCACCAGTTGCTGGGAGTGAAGAGGTAACAAGGATGATCAATGAGGGCTGGACCCAGTTGGTTGGAGCTGGGCTGGAGTTCGAGCCAGATTGGCACAAGATTGTGGAGAAGGCACTGGCTTATATTGATGCCAAAAGAAAAGCCCTCAAGCTTGAGGAGTATAGCCCCACCCGATATGCTAGGAGTGCTACCTATTTCCCTGGGGATGCCTTCTCCTTCGAGGTCTATCAGCAAGGAAGGTATAGCAGAGCTGGGCTATAGTAAAAAGGAGGGTATAATGAGCCAATTTACCACTATCACTTTGGAAAAGAAGGATGGGATAGCCAAGCTTACCCTGAATCGACCGCAAGCCCTAAATGCGGTGAACAGACAAACACTCCTTGATATACAGGCGGCAATTGAGGACATCGACAAAGATGAGGCAGTGAAGGTAGTAGTTATCACTGGAAGTGGCAGGGCTTTTTGCGCTGGTGCAGACCTAACGGAGATAAAAGAGATGATGCCGAAGCCATTACAGATGGAAGAATTTCTTCGCCTTTGGCAAAAGACATGGTGTAGCATCGAAAACCTAGGCAAACCAGTAATAGCACAAGTAAGTGGATTAGCTCTGGCTGGAGGTCTTGAACTGGTGAATGTATGTGATATAGTCATTGCCTCTGAAGATGCCCGACTGGGGGACCAGCATGCTAGTTTCGGGATAATACCCTCTGGGGGAAATTCACAAAGGTTACCACGAATCATAGGAAGAAGAAAGGCAAAGGAGCTTTTGCTTACTGGCGATTGGATATCGGCAAAGGAGGCAGAAGGGATAGGATTAGTAAATCACGCTGTTCCTGCTGATAAGTTAGAGGAGACAGTTAACAAGTTAGCCAAAAAGCTTACGGAGCGAAGCCCATTAGCATCCAAAGCGATCAAGAGCCTAGTGAACCAAGGGATAGAAGTCAACCTCCCTGCCGCTTTGGATCTGGAACTTGGCGTTACGTTGCATCATATGGGCAGTGAAGACATGGCTGAAGGGATAAGAGCCTTTGAGGGGAAAAGAAAGCCTATATTTAAGGGGAAGTAGCTTTTTGTTGTGTGTATAGGCTATAAATCCCGTCCCTAAGAAGGGAGGGGATTTATAGTATTGGAGAGAGAGCATGTGTTTAAATCAGTAGGTAGCAAGGTAAATTTCCCACAGATGGAGGAGAGCCTCCTCCGCTTTTGGAAAGAGGGGAAAATCTTCCAAAGGAGCGTCCAGGCTCGTCAGAACGCCCCTTTGTTCACCCTTTATGAGGGACCTCCTACAGCCAATGGCAGCCCAGGCATCCACCACGTCTTATCTCGGGTATTTAAGGATGTCATCCCACGCTACAAGACGATGAAAGGATGCTATGCACCTCGCAAGGCAGGTTGGGACACCCATGGCTTGCCAGTAGAGCTTGAGGTAGAGAGGGAACTAGGTTTCACCAGCAAGGCTGATATTGAGCAGTATGGTATTGCCCAGTTCAACGCTCGCTGCCGTGAAAGTGTGCTGCGCTACCTCAAAGAGTGGGAAGAACTTACCGAACGCATAGGCTTCTGGATAGATATGCAAAACCCTTACATTACCTTTGATAACCCATATATTGAGTCGTGCTGGTGGATAGTCAAGCAGCTTTGGGATAAGGGTCTAATTTACCCAGGCTATAAGGTAACCCCCCATTGCCCCCGCTGTGGCACCTCCCTTAGCTCCCATGAGGTTGCCCTGGGCTACCAGGATGCTGAAGACCCTTCGGTTTACATAAAGTTTAAGGTTGTGCCATTACTAATATTAGAAACTGCCAAGCAAAAGAGACTCTCTGAACTATCAGGAGATAAGGCAACTTATTTACTCGCTTGGACAACCACGCCATGGACATTACCGGGTAATACCGCCTTGGCGGTAGCTACTGATGCTGAGTATGCTGTGGTAGAAGTGGATGACGTAGATAATAAATGTTATCTCATTCTGGCATCAGCCTTGCTTGAGCGGGTGGGACTCGGTGATTGTGAAGTATTGCTAAGATTAAAGGGCAGCGATTTAGCAACGATTAATGGGGTAAATTATGAGCCGCTGTATAATCCTCATCGTTTTGATGTGGAGCGGAGGCGTTTAGAGTTCATTAATGAAGCTGGCGTATCAGGAGCACCGCGGTTAATATTGCAGAAGCGGAAACAGGAGTTAACCTATAAAGTAGTTGCTGCTGATTTTGTGTCTATGGAGGAAGGAACCGGCATAGTGCATGTTGCCCCTGCATTTGGCGTGGTTGACTTTGAAATTGGAATACATCCCGATTATTGCCTAGATTTTGTTCAGCATGTAGATTTACAAGGGAAAATCACTGGAAACTATCCATTTTCCGGGCTATTTGTAAAAGATGCTGACCCTATGATTTTGGATGACTTGGAGCAGCGAAATCTCCTACACCACAGGGACACCATCACTCACACCTATCCCTTCTGCTGGAGGTGCGAGACGCCTCTCCTCTACTACGCTAAGCCAAGCTGGTATATCAGGACAACGGCAGTTAAGGAAAGACTTATCGCCGCAAACGCTGAAATCAACTGGTACCCTGAACATATAAAGTATGGTCGCTTTGGCGATTGGCTGGAGAACAATGTTGACTGGGCTTTCTCTAGAGAGAGATACTGGGGGACACCGCTGCCCATCTGGCGATGTCAGGACTGCGGCTGGGATGAATGCATTGGGAGTATAAAAGAGTTAAGGGGAAAGAAAGGGCTCAAAGCAACAGAATCAGCTTCCCAGCTTCTCACTATTGAGCTTGACCTGCACCGCCCCTTTGTTGATGAGATCTTTTTCGAGTGTGAGAAATGCGGTGGAACCATGCGTCGTGTTCCTGAGGTGCTAGATTGCTGGTTTGACTCTGGAGCTATGCCTGTAGCGCAGTGGCATTATGACTTCGAAAACCAGGAACTCTTCGAACAGAACAAGATCGCCGATTATATTTGTGAAGCGGTTGACCAGACTCGTGGCTGGTTCTATAGCCTTCATGCCCTATCTGTCTTGCTGTTCGACCGAAATTGCTTCCGAAATGTTATCTGCCTGGGGCATATCCTTGATGCTAAGGGTGAGAAGATGAGCAAGGCAAAGGGGAATGTAGTTGACCCTTGGACAATCCTCGATAACCAGGGGGCAGATGCATTGCGCTGGTATATGCTTACCTCCTCCCCCCCCGGGAATGTGAGACGCTTTTCCACTGAGCAGGTTACTGAGGTAGTGAGAAGGTCCCTCCTCACTCTATGGAATACATACTCGTTCTTCATCACTTATGCCAATATCGACCGTTTTGACCCTGCCAAGGCAGAAATCCCTCAATATAGCTCTGAACTTGATAGATGGATCATCTCTGAGCTTAACCAGCTTATTCTTGAGGTCAGTGAAGCCCTTGATAGCTATGACCCTGTCAGAGCAGGGAGAAGGATTGAGGAATTTGTAGATTATTTGTCTAATTGGTATGTGAGGAGGACACGGCGCCGCTTCTGGAAGGGCGAGAGTGATGTGGATAAGCTGGCTGCCTATTTTACCCTCTACCACTGCCTGGTCACTTCAGCCAAGCTCCTTGCCCCATTTACTCCCTTTATCGCTGAGGAAATCTATCAGAACCTGGTGAGGTCTGTATATCCCGAAGCTGAGGAGAGTGTGCATCTGTGTGATTTCCCTGTGGCTGATGTATCCAAGGTTGATGATAGGCTTGCTTCCGCCACCCGTCTGGCAATGAAGGTCTCTAGCCTGGGACGAGCAGCTAGAAGCAAGGCGGGCATCAAGGTGCGCCAGCCATTGCCAACTATAGTGGTTAAGACCAGGCTAAATTCAGAGAGGGAAAGCTTGGAGCAGCTTGCCTCTCAAGTGTTAGAGGAACTTAATGTAAAGGAAATGGAATTCGCCCAAGATGAGGCTGAGCTGATTGACAAACCCGGCTACGCGGTGGTCGCTGAGGGTGAGTATGTGGTGGCGGTAGAAACTCGCATCCCTCCTGAGCTATTGGAGGAGGGGATGGCACGAGAGATAGTGCATCGGCTTCAGACTATGCGTCGCAAGGCTGGATTTGACATCGCCGACTACATTATAACCTATTATCAGACCGAGGCAGCTCTGGAGCAGGTGATGCAAAAATTCTCCCAATATATCAAGCAAGAGACGCTATCTCGGCAGCTTGTTCAGTGTGCTCCTGGGGAATTGGGGCAAGCCTATATAGAGAAGCATCGCATCAGCGGTTACGAGATAGCGCTGGGGGTGAAAAGGGATTAGCTAAATCCTGGACTGGACAGGAACTCGTCTATTGTGCCGACTGATATAGCGAAGCCGATGTTCTCTGCCCCTCCAAGCATAGCCGTATTGATGCCCATCACCCTACCCTTGAGGTCAACTAATGGTCCTCCACTATTTCCTGGATTAATGGCAGCAGTGGTTTGAATTATATCACGCAACACTGTCCCATCCTCAGTCTGGATAGCTCTTTCTAACGCACTTATTATTCCTTCTGAAACCGTAGGAGCTCCCCCTATATTATAGGGGTAGCCAATAGCTATCACCCACTGACCAACGGTTATCTCCTCTTTGGGACAGAAGGAAACCTCAGGAAAACTGCTGCCTTCGATTTTTAGCACCGCCAGGTCAGTATTGGTAGCTTCCCACCAGGGTTTTTCTACCTCGATTCCTTCCTTTCTATCTGCCAGATAAACTGTTATCTTTTGAGCACCCTCGACTACATGTCGGTTAGTCAGGATATAGCCCTTGGAGTCATAGATTACCCCCGTCCCCACACCCTCCCTGGGAATAGGTTGCATAAACCAATTATAGGTTATTGTTCGGGTAACGATCCGAACCACCGCCGGCGCCACTGCATCCACTACCTTGGAGAAATCTGCCGGCATAAGGTCCACCAGAGGTTCGCCACCCCCATAGTGTATTGCTGGTGTCTGGGAAGGCTCTGAAGGCTCTTCCGGTGGCTCTCCACTGGGGGAAAAGAGGATACACCCCTGACTAGCTACCAGAGTTAGAAGCAGAAGAATAGCTAAAAGAGTATACTTCAGCTTACCCATTTTGCCTTATATTATAAACCCAAAAACGCAGAAATAGTAGTCAACAAGTAAACTATATCAAGGCAAGAGGAGGCTAGCTGCGGTTTGAGCTACATCAAGCAGGGGTGAGGGCAAAAAGAACAGCACCAAAACGCCGAGGCAAGCCAAAAAGAGGGCAGCACGAAGGGCTAAAGAGGAGGGCACCCTTTCCTCTGAGACTGGAGCGCCAAACCACATCACCCTTACCACTCTGAAATAGTAATAGGCTGAGATAGCCGTGTTAATTACAGCTATGATTACCAGCCAGACTAATCCGTGGTGAACCGCTGTATTGAAGAGGTAGAACTTGGCTAGGAAGCCAGCAGTGGGGGGAAGACCAGTGAGGGAGACAAGACAGAGGGTCAAGGCTAAAGCTAAGAGGGGGGCACGCCTCCCCATACCTGAGTAGTCGGCAATCGAATCGCTATCAATCTTGTTGGAGATGGCAATAATAGCAATAAAGGCTCCTAAATTGGTCACAGCGTAGCAGGTGATGAAGAAAAGAAGCCCAGTAGGACCAAACTCGGCAATCCCAGTGAGCTTAGTTACTGCTGCCAGCCCTACCATGAGATAGCCTGCCTGGGCGATACTGCTATACCCCAGCATGCGTTTGATATTGGTTTGAGCGATAGCTACTACATTGCCCAGGGTCATAGAGATAGCCGCAAGTATAGCAAAAACCATTGCCCAATCGGGCAGTATGTCACCGCCAAAGGCTCGGAGGAATATATTGAGGATAACCACAAATCCGGCTGCTTTACTAGCTACTGAAAGATAGGCAGTAATTGGGGTTGGCGCCCCCTCATAGACATCGGGAACCCACATCTGGAAGGGAACAGTGGCGATCTTAAAGCCCAATCCAGCTACTAGGAAGACGAGACCCAGGAGAAGGGCGGGATTGTCCCAAAGCCCACCTGAAGGCAGCAAGGTAGCAATATGCTCAAGCTGGGTCTGCCCGGTGAGCCCAAAGGTAAGTGCCATGCCATAGAGCAAGACAGCCGAGGCAACTGCCCCCAGGAGGAGGTATTTCAAGCTTGCTTCACTAGACTTTGGGTCTTTCAGGAAACCAACCAGGGCATATAGAGAGATGCTGGTCAATTCCAGAGCGATATAAATAGAGATAAGCTCCCTGGTGGCTGCCATAAACATCATCCCCACAGTTGAAAGGAGAACCAGAGCATAGTATTCCCCCTGAAAGCGGGAGAACTTGGAGACATAGCCTGTAGAAGAAAGGACAACCAGAATAGCCACCCCGGCAAAAAAGAGCTTAAAGAAGAGGGAAAGCTCATCCACCACCAGCATGCCGCCAAATATACTATTATCCTCCCCTCCCCATAGGGTTAGGCTTAACCCTATAGATGCTACTAGACCGACGACGCTTATGGCTGCCAGGATGCCCTTGCGCTGGATGACCAGGTCAAGCAGAATCACCGCTATAGCAAAAGCAGCGAGGCAAATTTCAGGTGCAAGCAGATAGTAGTTCAATGCTCACCTCTAATTAAATCCAGCTTAATTTCCTCTAACTTTCTTCTCAGTGGCTCTTCCCCTTCTCCTTCAATGGTGAGAAACCTGTAGGCAGTTGTGTTAATCTTCGCTATGATTCCGTCATCGATCTCCTCCGGAGTAAGAAATGAGAGAAAATTTAGAACCGAATCCATTTCGTTGCTTCTCAGCTCTATCGTTGAGCCCAAAATCTCGCTCGCTAATCGCCAAAAACGCTCATTCTGGTAATCGTGTTTCCACATATACTTCCATAATGCCACATCCATCCAGTCTCTGAAAAAGAAGCTTATTGTTTCACTGCCTACCCCTAGAAGGTGAGCTTCAGAATTTACTAGCCTTTGTACCAAAAAGTATCTGGCATTCATTGCTAGTGTATAAGCTAGTGTATAAGGGTCAATGCCACTTTTTCTTATGACCTCTTCCTCAACCTGTAAATTTATTGCGTCTACTAAATCCTTCTCATCGTCTCTTGTATCACATAGGAACTCGCTAAGCCACGAAGAAATATAGCTTGGTTCACCATTTCCATATTGTGAAACGAGTTTCTTTGCTGCATTCACCGCATAGCCAAGCACCCGCCACCCACCTCTGCCCCAGGTAAAAGCTTCATAGACTTCTTTAGGAAGCGAATTTTTCTCCCACGCTGATTTTAATCTAGGAACATCGCTGTCAGGTATCTCAGCAAGTTTCTCTATCATCTTGCCACCATTGCCAGCACGCTTTGCAAGTGTGCTAAAGACAGGGCCACTCTTTCTTGCCAGCCATCCTTGGGCATACACCTTCCAGAAGAAAATCACATTGAGGTCGGCTTCAGGATAGAAGTCGCAAATTACACTCCTGCGCAGGCTGAACCTCTCCTTATTCCAATCCTGAACATACTCAGAATTGAATTCCTTCATCATCCAATCAATCATGCTACGCCCATCCTTTTTCACTTCAAGTCCCCTTTTATCAAGGCGATAATGGTATGCCCATGCTGATGACATCGGTTAAAACCGCCGGGTAAATTCCTACAAGCATGATCACTGCTACGAAAGTGAAGATATACGCCATCTCCAGGGCATCAGCATCCTCTACGCCTTCATATTGCACCTTTGGTTCCCTATAAAAGACCTTCTCCAGCATCCATAGAATATAGCCTGCGGTTATAACAATCCCCAGCACTCCCAAGATAGTGTAGACTTGGATGGCAGGAACAACATCGCTGGAGAAGCTGCCCAGGAAGGTCAGGAACTCGGCAGCGAAGCCACTGGTGCCAGGAAGCCCTAATGCAGCCAGACCAGCAACACTGAATACCACTAGGATAATCGGCATCTGGCGAGCTAGCCCACCCAGGGAGGGGATATGCCTCACATGGGTCTTCCCCATAACCAAGCCACACATAGCAAAGAGGAGCCCGGTAATTATGCCATGGCTGAACATCTGCAATGTAGCCCCAGTAAGGCTGAGGTGAGATAGGGCGAAGATTCCCAGAAGAACGTAGCCCATGTGACTGATGCTACTATATGCAATCAGCCTCTTCAGGTCGGTTTGTCGCAGCGTTATCGCTGCCCCGTAAAGGACACCAATCACTGCAAAGACGACAATGATAGGAGCATATCGGTGCACCACATCATCGGGGAAGATCCAAACGCAGACCCTAATCATACCGTAGCCACCCATCTTGATCAGTATCCCAGCCAGGATCACGCTCACCGCAGTAGGGGCGTCGGTATGGGCATCAGGTAGCCAGGTATGAAAGGGGAAGACAGGCAGCTTCACCGCATAGCCAACGAATAGGAGGAAAAATATAGCAGCAAGAGGGATGATAGCTGTAAACTGACCGAGGTCGGTTTCAGCCAGCACGGTCATATCAAAGCTGCCGGCGGTGAAGTAAAGGGTTAAAATTCCCGCCAGCATCATGGCGCTGCCAAAGATTGTGTATATAACATACTTTATAGCAGAGTAATCCTTCCTCCCCGACCCCCAGATGGAAATGAGGAAATACATCGGGATTATCTCTATTTCCCAGAAGAGGAAGAACAACATAAGGTCGAGGGAGCAGAAAACCCCCAGGATGCTTGTTTCCAAAACAAGTAGCCAGGCGAAGTATTCTTTTGGTCTGAGCTCAATCTTCCAAGAAACAAGAACAGCCAAGAAGCCAAGTAGTGTGGTCAGCAATACCAGAGGCAGGTTAAGCCCATCAACGCCAAGGAAGTAATGGACATTGATCTGTCGGATCCACTCATAGTTCTCCCGAAACTGGATACCACTCAAGCCTCGGTCAAAGAGGCAAAATAAAGCTATTGTTAGGGCGAAAGCCACGAAAGTGAAAGCAGCAGCCACCCACTTGATAGTCCTCGCCTTCGGCTGGCGTAGAAGGGCAATGACTATCGCCCCCAGCAAGGGGAGGAAAACGATTATAGAAAGAGGATGTATATTTGAAATATCCAAGCTTTAACCCCCTAAGAAATATACACAAGCGAAAATGATTATCACCCCCACAAAAATAGCCAAGCCATAGGCTTGAAGCTGACCGGTCTGCGCTTTTCTGATTCCGCCGGCAGCTATCGTTCCTTGAGCTATCCCATTTACTGTCCCATCAACGGCATAAGTATCAAACAACTGAAGAATCCAAAAGAAACCATCGACCAATATTCTGACAACGATGACCCTCTCATAGAGTTCATCAAACCAGTATTTCCTTGAAAATAGGGTATAGAGGTGAGGGAATGACTTGCCCATAGCTTTCGCTGAAATCTTCTTGGTGCTATACATCAAATAGGCAAGGAGGACGCCCAAAAGGGCTACTATGAACGATATTATCGGCAGAGGCTCAGTAAAGATGGTAACAAAATAAGCCCATCCATGTGTAGCCTCTGCACCCAATAACTCATTGAACCAACCGGTAACATTAGCCCACCCAGAGCCAATAGCCAGAATAGCCAGAATAACCATAGGGACGAGCATCACCCAAGGTGACTCGTGGAGATGAACATGCCTCTTTTTACCAGAAGACTTGCCTTTTCCCCGATACTTCCCACCGAAGGTCATAAATACCACACGGAACATATAAAAAGCGGTCATAAACACAGTTATCATAGCTAAGTAGAAGAGGATGATTCGCACATCAGTCAGGTTGTGCCAGGATTGAGCTAATATCTCATCCTTGCTCCAGAAACAGGCTAACGGCCAGATTCCTGCCATACTCAGAGAAGCAATGAGGAAGGTAGCAAATGTCCAGGGCATTGCCTTACGCAAGCCGCCCATCTCACGCATATCGAAGGTTCCTGTGGCATGATTGACGCTTCCTGCTCCCATGAAGAGGAGTGCTTTGCAGAAAGCGTGGTTGAACAGGTGAAATATGCCTATGGCTGTAGCAGCCTTAGCTATCTCTAGGGTAATATTACCTCCCTGAGCTATAGCGAGACCTGCCACTCCTAAGCCCAGCATCATATAACCCAATTGGCTGATGGTGCAATAAGCCAATACCCGTTTAATATCATTCATCACCAGAGCCATAGAGGCGGCAAAAATAGCGGTGAAGCCACCGATGATGGCTACTACGGTTATGGCTGTTTCGGAGCCAACAAACATAGGGAAGAAGCGAGCTACCAGGAAGACTCCAGCAGCCACCATAGTGGCAGCATGTATCAAGGCACTGACAGGGGTGGGACCCTCCATAGCGTCAGGCAACCATACATGAAGCGGGAATTGTGCCGATTTTCCTACTGCCCCGGCAAAGATGCCTATGGCTGCCCAGGTCAAGGTAGTGCCAGCCAAAGCCCCTGCTATAGCTAATTGATGCAGTGTGGCGATGTCCAGGGTATGGGGGTCTGTCTTAAAGTAAAGGAAAAGAATGGCAGCCAGGAAACCAAAATCTCCCAGGCGAGTAACAATAAAGGCTTTCTTGGCTGCGGCAGCTGCTGCCGGTCGGTGGAACCAGAAGCCAATGAGGAGGTAGGAGCACAAGCCTACCAATTCCCAGAACACATAAAGCTGAACCAGGTTGTCTGCCAGAACCAAGCCCAGCATGGAGGCAGTGAATAGCGACATAAAAGCATAGTAGCGGCAATAGCCTGCATCCCCATGCATATAACCCTGGGAGTAAATCTGAACCATAAGGCTGACCAGGGTAACCACTATCAGCATCACTGCGGTGAGGGAGTCCACCATCAGCCCCAGGGATAGCTTGGTGTCCCCGATGACTAGCCATTCCACATCTGGGACGCTGAGCTCACCAAACTCAATAACATGGAGAAGCACCCAGATTGAAAGGGCAAAGGAGATGCCGATGGTAGTGATGGTTAGATAGCCGCTAATCCTTGGTCTATTGTTGAACCAAGGACGGAGGATAAAAGAGATAGCTACAAAGGAGAACAAGGGAAGCAGAAAAATAGCCCAGGCTACTTGATACGGGGCTTCTACCATCACGCTTTCCTCAAAATCTCCTCGACAACATGCTTTTTCTCCTCAGGGACAAGGACTTGATATGTGCCAAATTCCCCTATCCTTGGGCTTTGTGGGTCAACCAGAAGCCGCGTAGGAACCCCTTCAGCCTCGAAGAATTCCTTCCACATCTCAGCTATCATCAGATTTGGAGCAGTCTTAACCTGAATCCACATATCACCACTTCATCAAATCAATTTTGGTAGCATCGATAGTTTGTCGGCTACGATAGATAGCCACTATTATAGCTAAGCCAACCGCTGCCTCGGCAGCAGCTACCACCATTACAAAGATAACGAACACCTGTCCAGTGATAACCACTGTCTCCGGAGCAATGTATCTTGAGAAGGCAACCAAAGCTATATTAACTGCGTTGAGCATAATCTCGATAGACATTAAAATTACTACTGCATTACGCTTAGCCAGAGCGCCATACATCCCAATGCAAAAGAGGACTGACGATAAGATTAGGTAGTGTTCCAAGCCTATAGACATCTACTTCTTCTCTCTCAGCATCACAATAGCCCCTATTACTGCCGCTAATAGCAGCACCGCAGCAATCTCAAAGGGTAAGATGAAGCCTTCCTCACTGAAGATAGCCTGGGCAATATCCCCGGTGGCAACCATCTCAGGCATTTTGGTAGCAATGTGCCAGGCATCAACGCTGAGCATAGAGCCAACCATAGCTCCCAAAAGGAGGAGGGCAATAATAAAGGCGGGAATTCTTAGCCGCCCCGAGGGGCTGCCTCGCTGTGGCTCCCTGGTGAGCATGATGGCAAAGATAATCAGCACTGCAATAGCCCCAACATAGATTAGAATCTGCACTGCTGCCAGAAACTCAGCGTTGAGGGTGATATAGACCCCGGCTACAGTGAAAAAGCAGAGAACCAGGAAAAGGGCAGCACGAAAGATGTCACGGAGCAAAACCACCGCAAGCGCTGCTCCCACGCTGAGCACCGCCACTATCCAGAAGCCAATCTCAAACGCCATATTCTTTCTTCCTGCCCCTTTCTAATAGAAGCTCTTGCTGTGGTAAAAGGGCTTCGACCTTGGGGCGAGCGTAACCGCTGAGCCGTTTCTGTGGCGAAATTAGCAGTTGTTCCTTGGTAAGCACAAGCTGGTTGCGGCGATAGCTTGCTAGCTCATACTCTAGCCCCATAAATAGGGCTTCATAAGGACACGACTCCACACATAAGCCACAGAACATACAGCGTCCTGAATCCAGTTCAAATTTTTCCACTATATAGTTATTCTCACTACCTTTAGAGGTTACAATCTCGATATTTCCCTGGGGGCAACTCTTGGCACAGGTGGCACAGCCGGTGCACCGCTCTCGGTCCCATACCAGCTCATAGCCGCGCAGCCTCCTTGAGTGGGTAAGCCGCTGCTCAGGATACTGCGTGGTAATCGGCTTCCTGAAGAGGTGCTTAAAGGTTAATGCCAAACCCTTGCCTATTCCAATCCCGTATCTTTCAAACTTCAACCCTTCCCCCTCCTAACCTAAAGAATTTTGACCAGCCAAGTATTAAAGCTGCGGCTATAGCCAGGTTCACAAATATCAACCACCACGGCAGAGCTATGTAGGTAGCCCCCTCGCTTGCCGGGCTACCCCCCCAAAACATCACCTCCACCCCAATAATAAACAGATTAATCAATGCTAGCGGGAAGAGGCACTTCCAGGCAAATCCCATCAACTGGTCTACCCGCAACCTGGGTATGGTGCTCCTTATCCAGAAAAGAAGGAAGAAGACAAAGAAAACCTTGACCAGGAACCAGATAGCTCCAGTCCAGGGTGCCCCAGGACCTTGCCAGCCACTGAGGAAAATGGTGGCAGCGATAGCTGACATAGCCAGGGCATGCCCATATTCTCCAAGGTAAAACAGGGCAAATTTCATTCCCGAGTATTCAGTATGGAAACCAGCCACAATCTCCGACTCCGCCTCCAGGAGGTCGAAGGGGGTGCGGTTAATCTCAGCCGCAGAAGAGAGAAAGAATATCAGGAAGCCCAGAGGGGCTAGCAAGAAAAAGGGGATACCTTGTGCTTCCACAATGTCGTTCATAGACAATGAGCCGGTTATCAGCACTACCCCGAGGATGGAAAGAACTAAGGGAATTTCATAACTTATCATCTGTGCTACAGCGCGCATAGCTCCAATAAGGGAATATTTGTTATTAGAGCCCCACCCCGCCATGAAAATCCCCATCACACTCAATGAGCTGATAGCCACCACATAGAGGATGCCGATGTTAAGGTCGGGGAATAGCCCGTGACCTTCATGAAAAGGCACTACAGCAAAAATCAGGAGAATTGGGACAAAGACAACGATTGGAGCTAGCCAGTGAACCCACTTATCCCCTTTAGCCGGGACAATATCCTCCTTTAATAGCACCTTTATAGCATCAGCCACTGGCTGGAGGATGCCAAAAGGACCAGCCCGATTGGGACCAATGCGAATCTGGAATCTACCTAGTCCCCGACGTTCAATATAGATAAATCCCATAACTATTGCCAGGACAAATGCCAGGACGATAACTACGAATATACCCCAATGAGCCCACGGATTCGCTGGCCAGATGTCCATCAGCGGTCTATCTCTCCCATACAGATATCGATGCTGCCAAAGATGATTATGGCGTCAGCCAATTTCCAACCAACAATCATATCGCGCAGAGCGGTCAGGTTGATAAAGGTAGGGGCACGAATATGACATCGATAAGGAGCAATGGAGCTATCTGAGACCAGATAAAATCCTAATTCTCCCTTAGGTCCCTCGATATGTCCATAAGCTTCACCCACAGGGGGGCGTAATAGATGTGGCACCTTAGCACATACCTCTCCCTCAGGCAATTGCTCAACAGCTTGCTCCAGTATACGCACACTCTGGCGCATCTCCTGAACCCTTACCCAGTAGCGATCATAAGCATCGCCAACCTCCCCTGCTGGTATATCAAATTCGAAGCGTTCGTAGATAGAATAAGGGTCTGCTCGGCGAATATCCCACTTCACTCCACTGGCACGAAGCACAGGACCGCTAGCTGAGGCATTGATGGCTAAATCCCGGGAAAGGATGCCAACCCCCTTTGCGCGAGCCAGAAGGATTTCGTTCTCCTTCAAAAGCTGGTCATATTCATCAATAAAACCGGGCATCTCAGTTATAAACCTTTTTAATGCAGGCAAAAACTCTGGAGGTGCATCGTGGCTTACCCCACCAATTCGCATATAGTTGTAGGTAAGGCGCTGACCACAGAGCATCTCAAATAGGTCCAAAATTTTCTCTCGCTCTCGGAACATATATAAGATAGGAGTCATAAAGGCACCACAATCATTCAGGAAAAAGCCCACCGCCATGAGATGGCTGGAGATGCGCATAAGCTCAGCAGTAATAACTCTCAGGTATTCAGCACGCTCGGGAACCCCGACCCCGGCTAGTTTCTCCACTGCCAGCACATATGCCAGGTTATTGGTCATCGAAGCCAGATAGTCCAACCTATCGGTGAGGGGGATAATCTGGGTATAGGTGCGAGTCTCAGCCAACTTTTCTATTCCACGATGCAAGTAACCCAGCATTGGTTCCAGGTCTACCACCACCTCGCCATCCAAGGTTACCCTCATACGGAAGACGCCATGAGTCGAGGGATGCTGAGGTCCCAGATTGAGAACAAAGGGCTCAGTCCTTACTTCCATTACAGGTAATCCCTCCTCAAAGGGTGCCCCTGGAATCCTTCCCAAAGGAAGATGCGCTTCAGATTGGGATGGTCAGAGAAGCTGATACCTAGAAGGTCGTAGATTTCTCGTTCCTGGAGGTCAGCCCCTCGCCATAAGCTGACTACCGAAGGCAGAGATGGGGAAACTCGATCATAACACCTGGTTTTGACAACCAGGCTGTGGTTATGCCCTGTAGAGGTTAGATGATAGACAACCTCAAAATAGTCAATATAGTCAACGGCAGTTATAAAAGTGAGGTAATCAAATTCAAAGCCAGGGTCGGTTTTAAGTAATTGTGCTACTTGGAAGAGGGTTTCATTCTTAACAATGATACCTACCTCATCGAAATCGATGATGGCTTCGGGCAATTTCTCTGCTATTTGCTTAGCAACTTCCTGACCTCGAAGTGATTCAGTCATGCTTAGATAACCCTGTTACCTCCTGAAGCTTACAATTTTGCCCAACCTGGTGGTTTGTAGACCTTCTTGGGTACTTCCTTTGCCAATCTTTTTGTGAAGCATCATTATGCCGTGGAGCAGGGCTTCGGGGCGGGGGGGACACCCTGGGACATAAACGTCCACAGGGACAATGCGATTTACTCCAGGCACCACGCTATAGGAACTGGCAAAGGTGCCGCCTGAAATGGCGCAGGCGCCCATTGCTACCACCCACTTTGGCTCAGCCATCTGCTCATAGAGCATTTTTAATGCCGGCGCCATCTTCCAAGTCAATGTCCCGGCTACAATCATCAAATCAGCCTGGCGAGGTGAGGCACGAATGATTTCCATTCCGAAGCGTGAGATGTCAAAGCGGGAGGCGGCAGTGGCGACAAACTCGAAAGCACAGCAGGCAAGCATCCCTGCGCCTGCTGGCCAAACCGAGTAGCGTCTCCCCCAATTGAGCAGCATATCTAGAGAGGTTACCAGAACATTGCGGCTTATTTCCTCCTCCAGCCATTTATCCGGGTCTGCAATAGGCTGAAGAGAGCTGGTTTTAAGGGCTTCAATCTTCTCACCCTCAGCCCGGTCGACATCAGCTAGAGAGATGGCTTCTATTTCCATTCCATAACCCTCTTCTTCCAGGCGTAAATATAGCCTACAATGATAATGAGGACAAAAATGGCTATGGCAACAAAGCCAAAGATAGCCTCAGGACGGTCGAGTTGCTTAAAATTCATCGCCCAGAGATAAAGGAAAACAGTTAAGATATCAAAGGCTACAAAGAGGAGGGCGTAGAAGTAGTAGCGGAAGTTGAATTGAACCCAGGACTTGCCTACAGTCTCCATCCCACACTCGTAGGTGGAATTCTTGGTTGGGTTTGGCTTGTGAGGAACGATGCCGAGGAAACGGAGGGCGAGGGGGATAAGGAGCATAGAAATGGTGAAAAGGATGGCTACTAAAAGAAACAGCCCAAGGAAGCCATAATCAGCCAGCAACTATCTCTCCTTTCAATCCCAACCAAGTTTTTAATAATACCTCACCAATGCTCAAAAATCAAGCCCCGTGAGGAAGCCGAGATATAGCACCCAGTAGCGCGAGGCTTTAGCCTCGCCAGACTAAAAGCGACCCCGAAGGGTCGCAACTAGATTCTCATATTCTTGGCTATATAATGCTGATGGCTCTCCCGGAGAATTGCTAAGCTAAAAGCAAGATTAAAGTGTCTCGATTACCCAGGGGGATTGCACTGAGAAGTCCTTTCAGTTAAGATGGAGTGACTATACATAATATAGAGGGGGGAGGCAATGGCGAAAACAAATATCGATGCAGTTATCGGTAAGCATGGGGTTGTATACCAGCGTATTGCCAGAAATAAAGCCGGCCTGGTGAAGGTAGAAAACGAGGAATGGAGAGCGCGCTCAAAGGAAGACATCGCTGAAGGTGAGGAGATAGAGGTAATCGGTGTCAAGGGAGTTACCCTACAGGTCAGGAAAGCAAAGGAAGAAAAGGGAATAATTGACAGACTCGGCAAGTTTATTGGTAAAGGCGAGAAGTAAGGAATAGAGAGTCAGATCGAAGGGAGGGGATTATATGGAAGCAAAGAGATAGAGGTAATCGGTGTTAAGGGGTCAACCTGATGGTCAAGAAAGGAAAGGAGGTATAAATCATGCCAGCATGGTTAGTTACTGTAAGCCAGCACCAAAGGGGCATAGCGGAGAGGTTTGGTAAGTTTAAGAAGGTCCTAGAGCCGGGGCTTCATTATAAATTACCTTCTCTGTTTGATTCGGTTGTGGTGAGGATAGACATGCGTGAGACAGTTATTGATGTTCCGCCTCAGTCAGTTATTACCAAGGATAATGTAAATGTAGAGGTGGATGCTATCATTTACTCTTACGTAGCTGATCCAAAGGCGGTTAGATATGAGATTGCCAATTTTTATGTGGCTGTAACCAGTCTAGCCCAAACAAACCTCAGGAATCTCATCGGTGATATGACCCTTGATGAGACACTGACCTCGAGAGAGCGTATCAATGCAGCACTGCGGACAACATTGGATGAAGCCACCGATAAGTGGGGGGTAAAGGTAACAAGGGTGGAGTTGAAGGAGATTCAGCCCCCTCGTGACATTACCGATGCTATGAGCAAGCAGATGAAGGCGGAGAGAGAAAAGCGAGCCACCATTTTGAGCGCCGAGGCATATAAGGAGAAGCAAATCCTTGAGGCGGAGGGTGACAAACAGAATGCCATTCTGGGGGCAGAGGGTCAAAAGCAGAAGGAGATTTTAACCGCTGAGGGTGATAGGCAGGCAGCGATTCTGAGGGCAGAGGGAGAGGCAGCGGCAATAGAGAAGGTATCAAAAGCAGCCGACCAGTTCTTTGTGGGGAATGCTCAAGTTCTGAAACAACTCGAAGTGACCCAAGCCTCTTTGGCTAACAACACTAAGATAGTAGTCTCCGACCAGTCAAGGCTGATTAATGTGCTTGGATTGGGAGAACCAGCTAGCACCAAAAAAAGCGATTAGCTCTTTCCTTTATTAATTAGCTGGCAGCGTAGCTCAGGGGTAGAGCAGAGGACTCATAAGCCTTTGGTCGTGGGTTCAAATCCCTCCGCTGCCACTAACAATTGTAGGGAACGAACTCCGTGTCGTTCCCAGTCTTGGGTGGACAGAGACGTCCACCCCTACGGATGTTTATTATTCAACAATCTCTACTCAAATATGGTTGACAGAGGCGGGCAACCGCCTCTATACTCTCGGACAGGTTCCCAAGGACACAACGATTGAAAGCAATTATCACATGAGTGAATAGCGGTGGATTTAGGATTAAACTCCATTTTCTTTCCTCGTTCCATAGCAGTGGTTGGCGCTTCAACTGAGCAATTGAGCTTGGGGCATCATATCCTAAACAATATAATTAAGGGTGGCTTCCAGGGGAAGCTTTACCCTGTTAACCCACATACAAAGGAGATACTGGGGTTAAAGGCATACCCAAATGTTAATGATATTCCAGATAGTGT
>SDBU01003342.1_pt1 | contig 20476 bp, 13 predicted proteins | sample 2277071 | NCBI WGS metagenome assembly SDBU01 (sample SAMN10397929, study PRJNA504765) | marine sediment metagenome | isolation source: marine sediment core GS08_GC12, 126 cmbsf | place: Arctic Ocean: Gakkel Ridge, Loki's castle | collected 2008
CTCTTGTACGACAGGGCGGTCATCGGCGGGAACGTGCCGTAGTCTTTCGGTCGCCACGGCCGATTCTCGGCGAGGATCGTCCCGGCGATCCCGCCCTCGCAGTTGGAGGGGAAATCGCGTAGCTGGCGTTTCTTGCCCAGCGTCAGCGTCAGGTAGGGCTCGGGGAACACCCCGCCGTCGTGGCTGGGGCGAAGCGTTAAGTCAAGTGCCTTCCGGCCCTTACCATCGCCTTGATGACATGAACCGCAGTGCTTGTCGAGGATCGGTTGGATATCGCGCTCGTAGCCGATGCTGTAACGCGGACCGATGGCGTACGGGGTCAGCTTCGCCGGCGACTTGCTCATCGCGATCGTCCGCTTTCTCGGCGGGGAGAGCGTCTGCGATTCGTGACACCCCACGCAGCCGCGCTGCTCGCCCGGCATCACACTGGTGAACGAACGCATCGTGTGCAACGCGCGGTGCTTGCCATCGAGAAGCTGGAAGTGCAACGGCACGCAGGGCGGGACCTCGAAGTAGACCGAGGCGTCCTTTTCGATGGGCACCGTGCCCAGCACATGCTTGACGCCGTCATTGACCACCGCCGAGACGACCGGCCCGGCGTGCATGTGGAATCCGCTTTTCGTGTGATCGGCGTCCTGGTATTTCTTGCCGATGGTCATGGTGTTGTAGTCAAGCTGAATGACGCGCAGGTATTTCGCCTTGCCGCGCAGGATCTCCGGCGTGCCCTGGTAGATGTCCGCGCAATAGAACGTGCCCGGCTCGATCTTCCCCCCGGCGGCCTGGGCGCCGGCCCACTTCACGCGGTCGGGAATGATCGGCGGGGCCGGCCGGGGCTTCACCGGCATGGCATATAACGCATGGAACGCGCCTTCGTAGATCACCTCGCGATTGCCGTACACGTCCATCAAGAACAGCTTGTACTTGCTGTTTCGGCCCCCATGACGCGCCGAGACGAGAAACAGCTCTTCGCTGAGCGGGTACGGCGCTTTGTATCCGCGATACGCCCCGGCGGTGTGGTAGGCCGGCGCCTCGGGCGTTTCGTTGGGGCCGTCGCCCACCTCGCACCAGGGCACGTCTTGAGTCACCTTCGTCAGGCCGTCGGGGTAGTTGAACCCCTTGGTCTGATCGACGATGCCGATGCTCCCCCAGTAGACGTTGTGATGCCCGTGCCCGGCAAACATAACGCGATGACTGCCGGGGATCGGGCGCGCTTCTGAGAGCATGTCCGGCCAATAGCTCTGATTGCCCCACAACACGGTAACGCCCGTGCCGTCGGGGTTCATCGTCCACAGGCTCTGGATCCGCATCAGTTCCTTGTCCGTGTATTCCCACCGCGTATAGACGATGCGGCCATCGGGCATCACCGCGGGGGTGTATTCCGGCTCGTTGCCGGCGCTGATCAGGTAGATGTTCTTGCCGTCGGGATCACAGCGCGCCACCACCGTACTGGGATGGCCCACCACGCAGCGCGCGTGGCTGCAGCCGCGGTTGGAGACGAACACGATGTGGCCGTCGGGCATGTAGACCGGGTCCTGGTCGTCGTAAGAGCTGTCGGTCAGTTGTTTCACACCCGAACCGTCAACGTTGACTTCATACAGGTGGAAGGTCTTGTCCTCCTTGGGGCGGAAGCAGAAGACGATGCGCTTGCCGTCGTAGGACACATCCGGCCGCCAGTACCAACCCGGGCCGAGGTCCTCGGTCACCTTGCGAACCTCTCCGGCCGGGTAAAGCCCGTCGAGCATCAGCAGCCGCACGCTGTTCAACTGCGCCTGGGGATAGACACGGTGCATCGATTCGTGCGGGTAACGCTCGGGCACGTCGATAAAGACCAGGCGTGAGAAATCCACCAGCGGGTCCTTGAACATGATCCGCCGCTTGACACGACGCACGGCGAGGTAGAGTTCCTCAGGCGACAGGCCCCCGGCATTGCTCTGGAGTGTTTTGAGCTGGGCCAGTTCATCATCCAGGCGGGGCGGGTTGTCCGCTTGCACCATGCGTGCGGCCATTTCACGCGCCCATTGGATTTCCTGCCCGGCGCGCCGGTCGAGGGGTTTGCCCTCGGCCTGGAAGCGCCATTCGGCCGTGATGATCGCCTCACCTTCCTCGGCGGTCAGCGTGCGCGTCTCGGGCTCGACCATCGGGTCGTGCGTCCGCGCCACAGCGTTTCCCGCGACCGATCGCCAGCCGTTCCAATCCACCACACGCGCCTTGTGCCAGCGTGAATCGTCGAAAGCCTTCTCTTGCCAGCCGTCGGCTTGGTCCGCTGAGGATTTCCACTGGCCATCGGTACGGACGATCAGCGTTTTGCCGCCGGCGAAGCTGATGCGCAGACTCGCGATCCATCCGGCGGGATTGTCGCCTCCGCCTTTCCAGTTCACCGCTTCGGCGGCGAGCACGTTATCACCGGGCGTCAAGAATCGCTTGGCGTCGAAAGCATGCACCTTCTGCCAGTTGTCGCCCGAACCGACCTTCTTGCCGTTGATGAACAATGTGAAGGCGTTGTCGGCGGTGACCGAACAGGCGGCCGAGGCGATCGGCTCAGCGGCGGAGATCACCAGGTGACGCCTGAAGTACCATTTGCCTTCGGGGACATTGACGGATCCGTTGGCATTGGGGTGCCAGATCCACTTGGACCCGGTCAGCGGCCCGGCAACGGCAGCGGTGGAGATCGTGAACACACCGGCGCCAAGAAACAGCATCAAGACGCGGTGAAGCTTTTTCACTGCGATCGAGCGACGGAATGCCGATCCAGGCAAAGTGAGTCTCCTTCCGCGCAGAGTATTATCGGAATCTCCCAAACAGCCTTGACCCGCGACCACCGCGGGCCTTCCCGATGATTCTACCACGCTTTCGGACATCGACAAGCTCTTTCCGGACGCCGGCAAGCACGCACTGGCCTGCTGCCGAGCCGTGATCCCGTCCAAAGAGGAACTTCCTCCATAAGAAGATCAACCGCGTGGACGAGAGCAGATGGAGGTACCAGGACCTTGGGGCTTCGGGAGGGCCGGAACTGGCGGCTCACCTCGCTCTGCGATTCCTCCATCGGGTGGAGGGTGCGGGGCGGGGTGAGGGCGGCGACGAGGGGGGGCGCCGCGGCGCTGGGCGCGGCGCGGCGGCCGTAACCGGGACCTTTGCCCCTGCCGGCCTGTGGGGGGAGGTCCCTTCGGCAAATGCACTGGCATACCGGTCGGTCACCGGTACAATGCTGTTCGGCAGTGTCCGGCCTGGCCTTGCCGGGCGCCCGGGTCGGCGGTTTTCGCCGCGGGGCGGGCCCGCCGCGGGGAGTGAGCTGCTCCGCGGCCGGAGCAGGACGCTGCGTTGGGCCGTTCCACGCAAGGCAGCCCCCGAGTTGGGCGGCGTGAGGCCCTGGAGACCCGGTGGCAAGGAGACGACGTGAGCGTGGAAGGTATTCCCCTGTCCCGTCCCGACGTGACGCAGGCGGAGATCGATGCGGTTACCGACGTCCTCCGCGGCGACCGCCTGGCGCTGGGGCCGCGAATGCAGGCCTTCGAGGCCGCCGTGGCCGAACGGGCCGGGCGCCGGTACGGGATCGCCGTCAACAGCGGCACCAGCGGGCTGCACCTGTGCGTCAAGGCGCTGGGCCTTCAGGAAGGCGACGAGGTCATCACGACGCCGTTCTCCTTCGTCGCGACGACCAACTGCCTGCTGTTCGAGCGCGTCCGGCCGGTCTTTGTGGACATCGACCCGGACAGCTACCATCTCGACCCCGCCGCGACCGAGGCGGCCATCACGCCCCGGACGAAGGCCATTCTGCCGGTCGAGGTGTTCGGCAACATGGCCCATTTTGACGAGTACGAGCGGCTCGCCCGGCGGCACGGGCTGGGCCTGATCGAGGACTGCTGCGAGGCCCTGGGAGGCGTTCTGGGCGACCGCCCCGCCGGCAGCTTCGGCGAGTGCGGCGTGTTCGCCTTTTACCCGAACAAGCAGATCACCACCGGCGAGGGAGGCATGATTGTAACCGACCGCGAGGACATCCGCGACTTGTGCATGTCGCTCCGCAACCAGGGACGCGCTACCGAGGCATGGCTGTCCCACGCCCGGCTGGGCTACAACTACCGCATGAGTGAGATCAGCGCCGCCGTCGGCGCGACCCAGATGCAGCGACTCGATGAAATCCTCGCCAAGCGTCGGCGAGCCGCCGAGATGTACAACCGGGCGCTGGCCGACGTCGACGAGGTCCACCTGCCCCCGATGGCCGAGCCGGATACCGCCAGTTGGTTCGTGTACGTCATCCGCCTGACCGAGCGCTTCAGCAAAGCCGACCGCGACGCCGTCATCGACCGCCTGCGGGCGGCGGGGATCGGCTGTAGCAACTACTTCGTGCCGATCCACACCCAGCCCTACGTCGCCGAGCTGCTGGGTACGACCGAGGGCGACTTCCCCATCACCGAGCGAATCGCCGCCCGGACCATCGCGCTGCCGTTTTTCGGGAACCTTACAGAGGAACACGTGTCGAGGGTGCGCAGAACGCTGCTGAAGGCCGTTGCGGGACTATCCGAAGATAACTAATGTGAGCGCACGATTTCGCGGCGAGTCTGTGCGGTCGCTGGAGCCGCCACGCCGCCAACATGCTCGACGACGCCATGGAGACGGTGATCCTGCGGCACAACTTCTTCTCCGAGAACGCCGGCTGGGGGCTGGGCACGGCCAATTGGGCGGCGAACCACGTACGACGCGCGGAAGAAGAGCCCGTCCAGGCGCCGAGAAGGGAGGTTCCAGCGTGAGTGTCGGCTCGATAGGAAGATTTGAGCGATCTTTCGCGGATTGGCTTGGCGTTGACCACGCCTTCGCCTTCTGGAAGGGACGCGTGGCCATGTACGCCATCCTCAAAGCCCTGGACGTGGGCGATGGCGACGAGGTGATCCTCCCCGGCTACACGTGCGTGATGGATGTCAACCCCATCAAGTACCTCGGTGCAAAGCCTGTCTACGTGGACATCGATCCGATCACGTACAACCTGGACGTGAGCCTGCTCGAAGAGACGATTACGCCCCAGACGAAAGTGATCGTGGCCCAGCACACGTACGGCTACCCGTGCGAGATGGACGCGATCATGGCAATCGCCGCACGCCATGACCTACCCGTTGTCGAGGACTGCTGCCTTGCGTTGGGCTCGAAATACAAGGGCAAGACGTGCGGGACCTTCGGCGCCGCGGCCTATTGGTCGTTCCAGTGGAACAAGCCCTTCACGACGGGTATTGGCGGCATGGCGACGACCCATGATCCCGCACTGGCCGAGAAGATCCGCTCGCACTGCCACAAGGAGTTGCACCGTCCCGGCAGGAAGGCGGCGGTGATGCTGTCGATTCAGCGGATGATATATCGCCTTTTCATCTACCCTCGAACCACCGCCCTGGCCACCAGCCTGTTTCGCTGGCTGACCCGCAAGGGACTGGTCGTTGGCTCGTCGTCAACATGCGAACTCGTCCCCGAGATGGCCGAGGATTTCTTCAAGGGCATGGGGAGAGGGCAGGCCCGAGCGGGCCTGCGTCACGTGCGAAAGATCGAGGCGAATCTCCACCATCGGCGTGAGATGGCCCGGACGTACGACAGGCTGCTCCACGAGGCCGACTGGAACGTTCCCCCGATCCCGCAGTCCATGGAACCGGTCCTGGTTCGCTACCCGGTTCGCGTGGCCGACAAGCAACGTGCCGTACACGAAGCTCCAGGGGCGAAGGTTGAAATAGGCACATGGTTCGAATGCCCCCTGCACCCGATCGAAACCCCAATGCATCTGTACGGCTACCAGGATGGAATGTGCCCCCTCGCCGAGAAAGCCTGCCGGGAGGTGGTCAACCTGCCCACGCATCCGCGGGCAAACGGGAAGACGGCCAGGCGATCTGTAGCGTTCATCACCGACATAGGGAAGGCATAGACATGCGAATCGGCATCGTCACAAGCAACGGTTACTTCAGCTGCCGATGCGGCGGACAGAAGACGCCATTAGCATCGTAATCACCCCCAGCCGAGTCAAGAGGCAGGGGACTGCAGGCAGTATCAAGTAGACCCGGTGAGGGGCGACTTCCAGAAAGTCCCTGAGTTCGTCCCATACTTCCTGAGGGCATGCACAAGAGCGTTCGTGACGGCACTCGTAATCCGAGATCCCTTGGCCGATCTGTATCGGTCTTGCGGCTTGGCCAACTGTGTGTGGAAGGTGGAGATCCGGATCCGGCCGTGCGGCCGACCGCCCCACGGCGCCGTCTACGCCTCCGTCGCCCCCAAGTCAAGATCGCCCGAGCAGTCTCCTCGCTACTTGATTCCCTGGGCTGAATGGCTTGGCGAGCTTACGTCTTCTTGTTTCCAAGAATCGAGTAGACGAACCAGCGATGCCGCCGGACCTGCAGGTCGCCGAAGCGCTGGTCGAATAGGTGGATTTGCCTACGCGTGATGCCCCAATAGTAGTGGCCGTAATTGAACTTCCCGTGGTGGATCACGTTGGCACGCAGCCAGCGCATCAGGCCGCCGCCCCGAACGTTCTCCACGAAGGCGACCTTCCCTCCGGGCGCCAGCAGGGGTTCCAGCTCGTCCAGGAAGGAGCCGAGATGCTCGATGCTCCACAGGACGCTCTTGGTGACGATCCTGTCGAACCGCTCCCCCCGTACGGCCTCGAAACCCCCTTGCGTGCTCAACAGCCGCACACGGTCCGCAACGCCCCACTTCTCCGCCTCCGCAGCGGCCGCATCACAATCGCCCTTCTCCAGCATCGTGACGTCAGCGCCAAACATGGCGTACAAGCTGACCATCCGCCCCGACCGACCCCCGATCTCCAGCAATCGCTTGCCCTCCAGGTTCCCCAGAGACTTCAACGCGTGAGCGACCGGTGCGGACCACAGGTACGGCCGCCATTCGACGAAGTAGTCCAGATCCAGGGCTCTTCCATCGGGTGTCCGGATGGCACGGGTCATGATGCGTTCCCTCCTTGTCTCAGGGGTCTGGCGGCGGGCCGATCCAGGCAAGCATGTGGCCGGGGTCTCCCGGATAGCCTCATGCCCACGACCACTGCGTGGTTTTTCGATGATTCTATCACGGTTCGGGCGACCGGCAAGCCCTTTCCCGGCTCCGGAAAGCGTGCATTTGCCTGCCACCGGGCCGAGATCTTGCCTGAAACGCCCTTCATTCGGGTGTTCGGCCCAGGCGCGGGCAGACCGTCTCCCTCGCCTCGGCATCCTCCCGCCATTCCATCGCGTGCTGTGATCATCCGGGCACCGTCGGGATCAGCTTCCTGTCCGTACCTTCGTCCGCTGGGCAGATGTAAGTACTGCTTCGTACGCCTTTGTACAACGCTTCCGGTTGAACGTTGTGACAAGGTACTCTCGCCCGCGTCTTCCCATTTCTGTTACCTCGCCGGCATGATCGGCAGCGTGGCGGATTGCCTCAGCCATCGCCCTCGGATCCTGACATGGCACGCATATTCCGCATTGTCCCTCCTCGATCATGGTGTGCGTGCCGCTCTCCTCCGCGACGCTCGCCACCACGGCCCGTCCTGCGGCCAGATATCCCAACATCTTCGACGGAATGGAACTCATGCCGGCCTCGGGCTTGAGGGTGATGAGCCCCACGTCGGCCGTGGCCTGCATGTCATTGAGGTCCTCGAACGACTGGAAGGGAAGCAACTTGATGTTCCGCAGGCCCTGCCGGGCGACCGCCTGCTCAAGGGGTTCCCTGGCAGCACCCTCTCCGACAACCAGCAGGAGAATGTCAGGTCGATCAGTCAGATGACAAGCGACCTCGGCAAGTATTTCAGCGCCGCTGATCAGCCCGATTGTGCCTGCATGCAGTGCAACAAAGGTGTCACCCGAGATTCCTTGCCGACGGCGCCACTGGTTCATCCGGCTGCTTGGCTTAATCTTGTTCGAATCAATCCAAAACGGAACGATCTTGATCAGGTCGTCTGAGATTTGCCTCTGCACGATAAGTTGTCTGAGATGACCCGACAGCGTTACGATGGCGTCGCTGCGTCGACACAACGCCGTGTCAAGTTTCCTCAGTATGCGGAACTGTATCCCTTCTGACATAACGCCCGCATTGCGAGCCGCCTCCGGGTGCAGATCATCAATTTCGTAAACGAAGCCGGCGCGCTTGCATTTGGCGAGAAGCCAGCAGGCCCATGTCCCGAAGATAGGGGTGGATATGCACACAACGCTATCAACTCGTCCACAGGCCAACCCGTTCACGAACGAACTGATCGCGAAGGTCAGATAGTGCCATATCCGCCAGAATATGTTTGTGCGAGGATGGACCGCGTGACCGCAACGTAGGACCCGGAAACCATGCGGCGACTTCTCGATGTGGCGAAACCGCAGATGCCACCCCGGGAACAGGATCCCGCGGGGATGATTCGGCCACCCGGTAATAACGGTCACCTTGTGGCCCATCTCGACCAGGTCCTCCGCCAACTCCTGGGTCATCATGCCCATGGACTGGACTTCAGGAGGGTAGATGTACCCGACGATCAGGATTCTCATAAGCGATCGCTCTCTGCCGGCCGGGTGTCGCGCGAGGCTTGGCCTTCATACCACTCAATGGTCTGGCGGAGGCCCTCGTCGAACGCCATGTGGGCCTCGAACCCGAACAGCTCCTTCGCCCGGGTCACATCGAGGCAGCGGCGAGGCTGACCGTCGGGTTTGGTGGGGTCCCATTCGATCCGGCCCTCGTAGCCGACCAATTGGCGGATCTTCTCGGTAAGGTCCTTGATGGTGATCTCGAACCCGGCCCCCAGGTTCACCGGATCGGCCCCGTCGTACTTTTCCGCCGCGTCGGCCAGCCCGCGGGCGCAGTCGTCCACGTAGAAGAACTCGCGCGAGGCCCGCCCGGTGCCCCAGACGACCACGCTGTCGTCGCCTCGGCGCTTGGCCGTGACGAACTTGCGGATCAGTGCGGGAATCACATGGGAGCTCTCCAGATCGAAGTTGTCCCCCGGGCCGTAGAGGTTCACCGGCAGCAAGTAGATGCCGTTCAGGCCGTATTGCTGGCGGTAGGATTGCAGCATCACCAACAGCGCCTTCTTGGCGATGCCGTACGGCGCGTTGGTCTCTTCGGGATACCCGTCCCAGAGCTTCTCCTCTTTGAACGGGACGGGGGTGAATTTCGGATAGGCACAGATCGTGCCGACCTGCACGAACTTGCTCAGCTCCCGCCGGCGAGCGTGCTCGATGAGGTGCATGCCCATCGCCAGGTTCGAGTAGAAGAAGCGCCCGGGATTGTCCCGGTTGGCGCCGATCCCCCCCACCTCGGCGGCCAGGTGAATCACCAGCGTCGGCGCCATGTCGTCGTACATGCGGACGACGTCGGCCTCCCGCGTGAGATCGTACGCTTCGATCGTCGGCACCAGGATCGCCTCGGCCGGCACGCCCCGGCGGCGAAGCTCGGCCTGAAGATGCAGACCCAGGAACCCCGCGCCCCCGGTAAGGACGATCCTCCGTGACCCGAGGTCCATCAGCAGGCCTCCCGATTGCGGTGATCGTGCAGGACCTTCTCTTCGCGAGCCAGCTCCATGTCATGGTCGACCATCAATCGCACCAGGCCCTTGAAATCGACCTTCGGCTCCCATTCGAGCTGTTGCCGGGCCTTGCTCGCGTCGCCCAACAGACAATCCACTTCCGCGGGGCGGAAGTAACGCGCGTCTGTTCCGACGAACTCTTCCCAGTCCAGGTCCAGCAGCGTGAACACTTCTTCGAGGAACTCCTGAACGCTGTAGGCCTTTCCGGTGGCGACGACGTAGTCGTCCGGCTGATCCTGCTGCAGCATCCGCCACATCGCATCGACGTAGTCGCCGGCGAATCCCCAGTCGCGCTTGGCCTGAAGGTTGCCCAGGTACAGCTTCTTCTGGAGCCCCTCTTTGATGCGGGTGGCGGCCCGCGTAATTTTGCGTGTGACGAACGTCTCGCCCCGTCGCGGGCTCTCGTGGTTGAAGAGGATCCCGTTGCAGCAGAACATGTCGTAGCTTTCACGATAGTTGACTGTCTGCCAGTAGCTGTACACCTTCGCGCAGCCGTAGGGGCTGCGGGGATGGAACGGCGTGGTCTCTTTCTGCGGCACCTCGGCCACCTTGCCGAACATCTCGCTGGAGGAGGCCTGATAGAACCGCGTGGGCAACCCGGTGTCGCGAATGGCCTCCAGCAGGTTCATGGTGCCCATGGCGTCGACGCTGACCGAGTAGACGGGCTCGTCGAAACTGACCCGCACGTGGCTCTGAGCGCCAAGGTTGTACACCTCCTCCGGCTGCACGCGGGTGAGCACCTCCCGTAGGCCGACCCCGTCGGTCAGGTCCCCGTAGTGGAGCCTCAATGGGGTGCCCTCTTCGTGGGGGTCGTGATACAAGTGGTCGATTCGCGTCGTGTTGAAACTGCTCGAGCGACGGATGATCCCGTGGACCTCGTAACCCTTCTCGAGCAGCAACTCCGCGAGATAGCTGCCGTCTTGCCCGGTAATGCCCGTAATCAACGCTTTCTTAGCCATCACATGCTCCTTACGCTACTTGTCTTGTCCATCAAACCATCGCGGCCCCACCCGGCGCCGCAACCGCCGACGCCGCCTTCAGTGCGTTCCGGTCAACTCGGAGACGAGCGTTCCCACAGTTTCGTCGAACGCTCGCGAACGTATCTCGCCAGCACGCTTGAGGTCGCGGAAATCAACCGGTCAGGGCGGCCTTGCCCGAACGTCGCATGGCCCATTTCAACGCAGCACGAGCCAGCATCGAAGGCTTTCGCCGAGGCGCAGCCAGCGATGATCTAGCTGCCTTATCGAGTCCAACAGCAAAAGCACGAGGCGACCATCGCGATATAATCTCCTGGCTGGCCTGCCCCATGGCGGTCAAGTCACATTCCCCACCCGCAATTCTCAGCATGTGCCCAACCAGGGCATCAATATCATAAGGGTCAAAAGTGAACCCATTCCCGCCCTCCTCTACCAAATCAGGAACGCAGCCGCATCGATCAGAAACAAGCACCGGTATTCCAGCTGCCATGGCCTCATTAACGACGAGCCCCCACTGCTCACTGACGCTGGGCAGTATGAACGCGCCAGCGTGGCTGTAGAATATCGGCAGCTCATCGTACTGCTTGAACCCAGGCATCAGCACGGCCTCTTCGATATCAAGTTCCCGTCGCACTTCATTGACTTCTTCTATCAGCACGCCACTGCCCAACAGCACGAGGCCCCAGGCTTCAGTCCCGGCCGATTTGCGGTATCGCGCATACGCCTCCAGTAACATCGGCAGGTTCTTTTTCGGGATGAACCGCGTGCAAGTGAGGAAATACCGTTCCGGCAGATCGAAACGCCGACGGGTCTCAACCGCATCTCGCCGCGCCGCCATGGCACCAGCCTCGAAATGGTCGTTGTCTACTACATCAAGGGCCGTGAAGATGCGCCCCGATGACATGCCTAGGGTCTCGAGGTACCTGAAGGACAGTTGCCCCGCCACCAGACCGGCGGAGAACATGCGCACTATTCGCCGCTTGATGGCCTCTCGAAGACGATTGCGCCGGAAGTCGTGTTCCGCGCTGTCAGACATGGTGATCGCGGGGATACCAGCCTGCATGGCGTACTCCAGTGCCGCTAATGTCCCTCTCGACGAGTATCCATTGGTGGCAATAACGTCCGGAGCGGCCTCCATCATTGCCGCCCGAATGCGCTGGCGCAGAAGCTGGAACGGCTGCCTGACTGGGTCTTTGTCTTCGAAGACCGTAATCTTGCGGAAGCTCGAAGCGCCCTGGACGATATCCCATTCGTATACTTCATCCGCAGAGCTCTCTTCTACGCCCACAATCTCATTGAGTTCACCGGCGGCGTTAAGGCGAGCATGATGGTACGGCCCAAATCTGCGAAACAGAACTGCAATGCGTGTCATGTTCAGTTTCTCCAGGGCAAAGAAGCACCGATCTTGTCTGACCCGGCGTTCATCGACATTCCCGCCAGACCGTGGTGCATTCTATCGCCTCATCAAAACTGTCGTCAAACGTCTTCACGTTGGCCATCGGGTGCCGCGTGTGATCAGGTTCAGTATGTCCCACTCACGCTTTCTGCCAAAGCGTCCGCCTGGGCCTGCACACCGACGCTTACAGGCTATTGAAGAACTCCTGCAGCAGGGCCTTGTTCTCGCCCACGTCGGCGCCGAAGCGCTCGGCGTTCTTCGCGGCCGTAGCGCGGAGCGAGGCCATCAGATCGCGATCCGACAGCATCTCCTTCAACTCGCCGGGGGTGTCGTAGGCCTTGCCGATACCGTGGCTCTCCACGAAGTCCTCGCAGGCGAAAAGCAGACCCTTGCGGACGAACATCGGGATACAGGCGCACAATGCCATGACGAATCGCGTGGGATAGGTCGAGGCGAACCGGGGGAAATCGCCCCGGGGAGCGTACATCACGAGGATCGCGTCATATTGGCTGATGAACCGGGCGAACTCGCCGCTGAGGAAACTGCTGTCGTCGAAGCGATCGTAGAACTGCACCAGCTCGTGCTCGATGGCCGACTCCTTCGGCCGGGAACAGTGCACGCAGATGCCGGCCTCAGCCAACTCCCGCAACAAGGGGTCCACGCGGTCGATCTGCTTGACGTGCCGCTCGGGGGCCCCGAGGTACACCACGTGGGGGCGGTCCCTGGCGACCGGCTCGGCGGGCGGATTGGCATGCCAGCTCGCCGGCAGGTAGTCCGGGAGCATCAGGCACTTGCTGTCCCGCGTGACGGGCCAGTGGCTGTGAAGGAATTCCAGCATGCGGCGCTCGGAGAGGATCACACCGTCGGTCCGCGGCAGCCACTTGCGATAGATGGCGCTTTCCACCGACCAGCGGAACACTTTCGAGTCGTCCAGCCGGTTGGGCAGCACGTTGGCCGTCCAGACCGTCTTGCCCTTGAAGCCCACCCGCCGGAAGGTCCTCAGCCAGCGCAGGGCCGACAGGCCCCACACCCCCCAAATGATGTCCGGCTGGACCTCCGCGAGCGTACGACGCGCGAGGTCGGCCTTATCCTTCTCCTCCTTGACGAAAGGCGTATTCCGCCCCATCTCCTTGAATCGCCAAGCCCACCTGCGCAGAAACGACGGCGTCGTCACGTTCGCCAGATCAAGATAGGTGCGGAACGAATCGGGTTTGTACAGCGCTTCCGCCTGGTCGTAGGCACCGATGTCGAGCGCATGGGGGCTGTAGCCCATCGATCGCAGCAGTTCGATCTTCGAACCCACCACGTGGGAGATGCACAACCCCGTCAGCAGCACGCGCTTTTCGCTCATGATCGTCGCTCTGAGGCCGGCTTTACTTGCCGAGTTCCTTCTTGCACCACTCGTAGGTAAGGGCCAACCCCTCGTCGATCCCGATTCGAGGCTCCCAGCCGAGAACGCGCTTGGCCTTGGAATAGTCGGCCGCACGGTCCACGTCGCCTTCCATCTTGGACGTATCGTATTCGATGGTGATAGGCTTGCCGGACAACCGGACGACCTTCTCCGCGATCTCCTTGACAGACGTGCTGTAGTCCGGGCCGATCTGGATCACCCCCTGGCCCATGCCCTTTTCCAGAACGCTCACCAAGGCGTCGATGACGTCCTCGATGTGCAGGAACGCCCGCCGCTGTTTGCCGGACCCCCAGACCGCGAACGGCTCGTCGGGGTGGTTCAGGGCCTTGCGGATCAGCGAGGGAATCACCTGGGACCGCTCCGGCGACATATCACACTTGGGCCCGTAGACATTGTGGAGACGCAGCATGCCGATCTCCAACAGTCCCTCCTTCTCCGCCAACTCGCATTCATACTCGCCCATCAGCTTGCTCCACCCGTAGGACGATTCCGGGTTGGCCGGGTAGGCGTCGTCCTCGGTGAGCAGTCGGCCGCCAACTTTCTGCTGCAGTTCCTGGCGGCAACTGCAGGCGGTGCCCACGTAAATGAGCTGTTTGACCTTGGCGCCGATGGCCGCGTGAATGACATTGCTGTTCATCAGCAGGTTATTGTGAAACAGCGACAACTGGTTCCCGAAGACGTAGTTGATGCCCGCCACGATGTCGGCCAAGTGATAGACCACGTCCTGGTCCTGCACGGCCTCGACACAGTTGGCGTAGTCGGTCAGATCGAGTTTGAGAAGGCCTTTGTCGAGATCGATCACCGGCTGACCGTCGACCACGAGGTTCTCGATCTTGCCTCGCCACAGGTTGTCCACCACCGTGACGCGCGCCCGCCGGCGCACCAGGGCCTCCACGAGCACCGAGCCGATCATGCCGGCCCCGCCGGTCACGAGAATCTTCTTACCTTCCCACTGCATCGCTCACCTCAAGTTTCACCATGAAAGCTCTTCAGCACCGGCCCGGACACACCTCCCTCGCTCCGGGGGCCGGCGCCGGAGGGCACGGTGCCACCACGGGACCATCCGATGGTCCAATATCGTTTCATCGGCCAACCTATCCCGCCTCTGCAGCCCTGAATCGTGGCCTCGTCAACCCGCGATCCCCGCCACGGCACGCCTCACGACAGATCAGGACCGGCTCTAACCCGTGCACTAGAATAGTCTCTCAGTGTGCCTCCTCGGGAGCACGTGTCTTGTATAGATGGACCGTGATTCCGAAAACGAAGCCAATCTTCCCGACTTGGGAAGAAACGAGGGTCAGAAAGTAAATCAGGGCCACCGTTGGGTCTCTCAGCTTGCTCAAAGAGACCAGTAGTGCTTTAAGCAGACCCAGGAATGCTTTGGCGCAGCATTTTGCTGTTCCCAACAACGGACCCATCGCATCGATATTCCTCATAGAATCCTGCCATCCACCTCGATAGGCCCTCTTGATATGGTAGCGAATGGTCAGCTTGCGATCTTCCTGGAACTCATACACAACAGCTTTTTCACACCAACGAAACTCGCATCCCTTCTTCACAAGCCAACTGAAGAGATCTACATCCTCACCACCTGTTCTACCAAATTCCTTTCTGAAGGGCCCTGGACGTTTCTTGAGATGAGATTTGACCAAGAAAGCATTATTCGTGGCACAATCCATTCCGGTCATGACACGTCGATTGGATCTTCGATGAAGCGTTGATTCTAAATACTTCTTCATGCTCCTTGACACTGTTTTCGGAAGCATGGGTATCTGTGGGCCAAACACACCATCGACCCGCTCGATATCCATCATTTGGCGAAGATTCTCGAGCCAATCCTCCGTGGGGCGTCCATCATCATCAAGAAAAGCAACATATTCTCCTCTGCAAAGACTGACACCTTTGTTTCTCGCTAAGGAGATATTCTGCTCCGACTCAACGGCAAAGACCATTGGGATATCTTTGTTCGCAGCTTTCGTGGCATAGGCTTTGAATGTCGGTTCCGCGGACAGACTGGAATCGTTGTCCACAACGATAATCTCAAACCGTTTCGTCGTTTTCTGCGCAATCAGATGTTCCAGACACTCTGCGAGACAATCAGGGCGCATATACGTGCAGAGACAGATTGACACGTCAGGTACGGCTTGCGGATTCAACGTGCATTGCTCCTCATATCTGTAGCATGTATCACTTTCATGACCTGCCCTCATTTTCTGCACCAACCTGAATGAGAGTCAGACCAAGGCGGATGCTCGAGAGACACGCCAGTAAATCGTCCTTCCGGTTCCAGTTAAGGACAGACACTGTAACTGGGGGCCGGCCTGCATGGCTCTGTGTCGCTTCGTTAGTTCTGCACCTGCGACTCTTTCTCAGCGTCAGGTCCGATTCTCAAGACCAGCCTCGTTTGCATCAGGACAGATTCTCGGCCTCTCACGCTGAGCGGATTTCGATACCGTCACCGCCAGGTCCCAGGATCACGCTCCGGCTGCGCTGGTGCCCACCGGGGCATAGGCCGGCTGCTCGCCCTCCTCCTCGGACCTGGCGTAGTCCGGCCATTCTTCGTCGGCAAAATCCTGCTGCATCTGGGTGGTCCAGCAGACCAGCATGGCGTAGACGAGGATGAAATAACTGCTGGCCATGTAGGCACGCGGTCGAGTGTCCAGAAGGAAGCCTTCGGTCATCGTCATGACCATACCGGCCAGAAACATTCCGCGCGCACCGATGTTCACAATGGCATAGCGTCCGGCGATCACGGGGCGAAGCTTCAGAAAGATTATCGCCAACATCACGATATAGACAATCGAGCCGATGGGGCCGGACTCCCACATGATCTGCAGGAAACCGTTGTGCGCGTGGGGAATCCAGCCGGACCTAACCAGCATCAGGCGGTCGGTCCCCCCTCCCATGCCCAACAGGAGGTTCTGCTTGTCGCCGATGCCGTGGTTCAGGACCCACCGCCAAATCGTCAGTCGCACTTGAATCGAATCGGACCACTCGGTCTGCCCGAACCGCTCGCTAGCCGCCCCGAATACCGGCACAATCAGGTAGACCGCCACCGCCACCGCCACCAGCCCCAGCAGGGCCGCCCGAGTGACGTTGAGCATCCCGACCTGCCGCAGACAACGGTAGAGCACGTAGGCCGTGCCGACCGCGCACGCGAGCAGCCCACCACGCGAACCGGTCAGGAACACTGCCGTCCAGCTCAGGGCCACCGTCACCGCGTGGAGGATCGATCGAACGGTCCCCAGCCGGCGGCCCAGCAGCAGCATGGCCAGGGCGTAGGCCGCGAAGGCGCTGCCGAAAATGGCCACCGACATGCGCTCCATGCCCATGAAGGACCGCTGGGCCTGCTGGCCCGTTTGTTGAATGGTCCTGCCAGCCTGGAAGTGAGCCAGCTCCCGCACGAAGTTCGTGTCCACCAGGGCGAACATCTGTTGGGCCACCCCGATCACGCACAGGCAGACCCACATGAACATGGACGCGTCCATGAAATCACTGATCTGGACCCGATCCCCGAACGCGCCCCGCAGCCCGACCAGCAACAGGGCCAGGGCCCCCAGCCGGCGGAAACAGAACGTAATCCAGGTGTAGGTGGGATTCGTCAAGATGCTCGCGACGGTGCCGGTGAGCGGCCACAGCAGGATCACCACGGCCGCGAAGACGGCAAACCAGCCGAGGCGGCCCCGCCAGCGTCCGCTGAAGTAGGCCAAGGCCAGGAAGACGGGAACCAGGAAATCGTGCACGTACAGCCCGGTCAGGAACATCGGCGGGCGGGCAATGGGAATGCAATTGACCAGCAACACCGCCAGCAGTGCCGTCAGCGTGCCGGTGCGCAGCACGAGGATCGCAAAGAGCAACCCCAGCACACTGATGCCGATCTGCAGATACAGCGCCATATACCATTGAGGCGTGTACATTCGTTCTGTCTCCCGGTCCCGGGGCGCGATCTCCCCAGCGTGCCAGCCGAGGCCGTCTAGCGTCCGCGACCCGCTGCAATTGTAGCCTGCCGGGCCAGGACGATTAAAGGCCCAACAGAGGGTCCACCTCGAAGTTTATCGGTCAGATCCGCCAGGCGAACCATGAGAATTCGCGTCGGCCGCCCCCGGCAGCCCGTGGCAACTGCCTTGTTCATCACCAGTTGCCTCGCCGCCCGCAGCCGCCCCCTCCTGTTGCGGCGAGCGTGAGAGCATGCGGCGAATTCGCTGGCGATCCTCCACGTTTAACATCCAGCAATAGCCGATCAGGGCGAAGACCCCGGCCGCCACACCGGCCGAGAAGGCGAGTTCCAGCCAACTGCTCACCTGCCACAGCCGGCTCAACCCGTACAGCGCCGCGGCCAGGGCGGCCACCGGAAGCGCCGCCGGGACAATCACTTGCCGAAGGTACCGGGCTGGCTGTATCGGCAGATTCCTCCCCAGAATGGTCAGGCCCACGCCTTGGTAGAGCCCGTAAGCGACCAGGATCATCGCCCCACAGTAGACCAGCAACGGCTCGACGCCGATCTCGCACACCCAGACCATGGCCCCGAGCATGGCCGAAGCCAGGACAATCCCCGCCAACACCAGCACGTGGAGTTTCTCCAGGGCGATCAGGAACGGGCGGTTCGTTTGCCCGACGATTCCCACCGCACAGGCCCCGAATATCCACGGCAAGGCGGCGACCAGCGGCTCAACGTTCCGCGTGGGCAACCACAGCCGGAAGAAGGGCCCACCCAGGAACACAACGCCGCACCAGATGGCCAGACCGAAGGCCAGCCAGAGCTTGGCCAGAGCGTAGAAGAGTCTCTGGAACGACTCGGGCTTTCGCTGGGCCTTCAACGAGACGGCCACCGGCGTGGCCGAGTTGATGCCGATGGCCACGAAACCGAAGAGGAACACGATCAACTGCACCGCCAGGCCATAGAGGCCCGCCGCCCCCAGCCCGCCGTACCGCGTGATCACCAACAACGGCAGTTGCAGAAAGGTCACCCGCGCCATGGCATCGAACAGCGACAAGAGGCTGAAGGTGGTCAGGCCCTTCAACGTTGGCCAGTCGACCCGCTTGCGGTGGAAGCGGGCGGCGGGCACGAAGGAGCGTACCCACAGCCGCAACAACAGCAGTTGGGCGGCCGCGCCCAGCAGCAGGGCCGCCGCGTAGGCAATCGTGCTGGGGCGCCACAACTCGAAGACCAGCACCGTGGGCACCACACGAACGATCAACGAGGCGGTGATCAACTTGTAGTAGATGTCCAAGCGGTGCGTCGCGTGCAGACAGGCGTTCCACGGCAGCGACAGCGGCATCGCCACGGCCGTCAGGCCGATCATGCCGACCACGACGATACCCTCGGTGGCGAACTCCCCCGGGATGTTCAGCATGGGCCAGAACACCGTCAGCAGCACGCCGAGCGCCCCCAGCATGGGCACGGCAACGACCAGGGCGATGATGATCCCGGCGGAGAAATAGCGGCCGAAGAGGGCTTCGTCGCCGGCCATGGTGCTGTCGTTGAGCTTCTTCCCGATCGCCGTGGCGCTGCCCAACTGGAAGAAACAAAGCGAACTGGCCACGGTCAGCCCGATCACCACCAGCCCGAACCGCTCGGGGCCCAATCGGCCGACCAGGTAACCCAGGAAGATCAACTGCACGACCGTATTGGCGGCCATGCTCACGACGCCGTGCGAAATATTCCGCACGAACTTGCCGCCGTACTGCTGGATCGCCGACTGGCCGTCGGGTGAAATCTCCTCGATCTTCGTCACTGTCACGCTACTCCCGGGAGCCGTTCGGGCCGCGGCCGTCCGCCGCGACCACAGCTGTCAGGCGGGCGCTTGATCCCCGCAGTCGTGCCGCCCGCTCGCGCACCATCGACTCGAGTTGCTCGCGCGTCTCGGCGTGGGCCGAATCGTCATACAGGTTGTGCTGTTCCTCAGGGTCGGTCTCCAGATCGAACAGGTAGTTCCTGCCGGGCGCGCAGCTTTCCTCGTAGCCCTCCTCGCGCCACACGAGCTTGTGCCGGCCCTTGACAAGGGCAATCTTGATGGCCTTGTAGGTGAAATCGCACGGGCCGGCGCCCAGCGTCTCGATGAAGATGGGGCGATCCGCCGGAATGTCCTCGAGCATGTTGCGCCCGGTGAACTCCGATCGCGGCTCGAAACCCATCAGCTCCAGCAGGGTCGGCGCCATGTCCACCAGGCCGCACGGCGAGTCGACGACGCGGTGGGACAGGTGCGGGTTGTAGAACACCACCGCCACCCGGGACAACTCCTCCGACAGGCTCCCGGGCGACTGCTCGAACGCCTTGACCGGAATCCCGTGGTCGCCGAAAAGCACCAGCAGCGTCGAATCCAGCAACCCCGCCGACTCCAGGCCGGCGACGATTCGCCCGATCTGCTTGTCGACCGCGCGCAGGCACAGCGCGCGTGTCAGATCGATGGCGTTATCGCGGTGCGACAAGAGCTGCACGTTCAGCGATGGGAAATCCGGCGCCATGCCCCAGCGCCGGTGGACGTAGAACCGGTCGTGGATGTCCAGGAAGTGCGACCAGAGGAAGAACGGCTCGGCCCGGCATCGAAGGGCCGTGGAGAGGACCTGCTCCCGCAGATACGCCGCGCTTACCGCGTGGGCCGTCCTCTGGAACTGAAAGACGTTCTTGAACAGCCCCAGCGTCTCCCGAACGAGACCGCGTGCAATCTTGCTCTTCAGGCTCCGCGGCCGGGCGCGGGCTTCTCCCCTCTGTAGGAACCCCGCCAGTGTGCCGGTGCCGCTGCGGAGCCGTTCCAGGATGAAGCCCCTGCGGTCGCGTTTCATCTCGGCCTCGACCCGGTCCAGCCCGTCGAGCAGGCCTTGGTGGTCGTGGCGGTGCAGGCTCATGTGGTACGGGAACCGCCCCTCGGCCAGTTCGGCGAGCTTGTCGCGGCATTGCCGGCGAATGGCGGGGATGTACCGCTCGAACAGGCCGCCCACCACGTCGCAGAAGCGGTCGGCCGACATGACCCCGGCGTCCAGCAGACCGAGGTAGTACTTGTTATAGATGTCCCGGAAGGTCAGCCAGAACCGCTCGATGTCGACCAGCTCGTAGAAATCGGTGAAGCCGCGGTCGTAGCCGAAGAATCGGCTCACCCAGGTGCACATATTCAGGGCGACCGTTCGCATGCCGTTGTCGCGCAGGGCTTCGGCGACCATCGCGTTCACGGCGG
>SDBU01003343.1_pt1 | contig 20476 bp, 21 predicted proteins | sample 2277071 | NCBI WGS metagenome assembly SDBU01 (sample SAMN10397929, study PRJNA504765) | marine sediment metagenome | isolation source: marine sediment core GS08_GC12, 126 cmbsf | place: Arctic Ocean: Gakkel Ridge, Loki's castle | collected 2008
TGCTGATGCGGGTAACGCAAACCCGAACATGCTGACCAACAGCACCAGGGTTAGCGCCACCCCAAATATTTTGGTAAATTTAGTTTTCATCGACTTTTAGTTTTTCCTCCTTAATAGTATATCCTCTATCCCCACAAATAAAGACACAAACCTATCACCCCTTCCTTTTGTGGAGATTAAGGTTTTTCTTTAAACTTTGTGTTGAGTTGAGTAACTCTCTTCCCCTTGCGGGCTCCGGTCATCGCATCACCCCCTTTCTGCTTTACTTAGTTAAACATTATAACATAACTTATCAATACCTTCAATAATTACATATATACCACGAAGGTATTAAAGGTATTGTAACATAGCCTGTCAAGCTTGTCCACTCCTCCTGCTTGCTTTTTCCTTCAAGCTGTTTTATACTGGGTTAAAAGAATAGGCAATCTGGAGGTGCCTGAACTAGTTCAGGCGTAATCGGATTAGCAAGTCGGTGCGACTCCGACGCAGTTCCGCCTGCTGTGACTCGCCTGGGGCGAGAAGTCAGAACGCCGAACCTCTGAATATCCTTAACTCTCCGCGGAGACAGGGGGTGGGGTTTATTTATTTAAGCCAAACAGTGTGCCCGAATCCCCTTGTTCTCAGGAGCCAGGGGTTTTTCTTTTGCCTGAATAATATTAGCTGGAGGTAATGCTTTATGAGATTGGTGCGGTTGGTTACCGGTGTTGTTCTATTAGGTCTATTAATCGGTATGGTGGCGGGGTGTCAGCCCCGGTTTCAACCAGGCAATTTCACCGATGACCTGGGCCGGGGGGTGAGAATAGACAAGGTTCCCCGGCGGATTGTCTCTCTCGCCCCGAGCAATACCGAAATCCTCTTTGCCTTGGGTCTCGGCGACAGGGTGGTGGGGGTTACCGAGTTTTGTGATTATCCTGAGGCAGCTAAAGCTAAACCGCAAATAGGTGGTTTGACCACCGTTGATATAGAGCGGGTGGTGGCTCTGGAGCCGGATTTGATTCTAGCCACCAGCATTCATGAGAAAACGGTAATCCCCGCTCTGGAGAAGGTTGGCTTAACTGTCCTTGCCCTGGCGCCGGAGACCCTGGACGGAGTGTTAGCTAACATTACCCTGGTCGGGGAAATCACCGGCCAGAGCCAGGAAGCGGACCAGCTGGTTACCAGTTTGGCGGCAAGGATTAAGGTGGTAACGGACAAAACGGCGACGGCAGCAAGCCCAAGGGTTTTGTACCTGGTCTGGCATGACCCATTGATGGCACCCGGCGCCGGCACCTTTCAGGATAGCCTGATTAGTAAGGCGGGTGGCACCAACATTGCCCGGGACCTCACCGGTTGGGCGACCATCAGTTTAGAGGTAGTCATTGAGGCTAACCCGGAGGTGATGATTGCCGGCGTCGGTCATGGCACCGGCGAGAACTTGAACTTTCAGTTTCTTAAAACAGAGCCGAGGTTGAGAGACACGGATGCCCGCCGCCACGACCGGGTGTATGCTATAGACGGTAACCTGGTTAGCCGCCCCGGACCCAGGATAGTTGACGGGCTGGAGCAGTTAGCCAGGCTTATCCACCCTGAAATTTTTGAGGAATAGGGGTGATGGCGCTAAATTTACTTAAAGTTATAACCATGCCTTTGCCCAAAGCTACCCCAGCCTATCGGCTGCGGTGGCGCCGCCGGCTATATGGCATCGTCGGTCTGGCATTGCTGCTGGTAGTGGTAATTGTCATCGCCTCAGCGGTGGGTAGCACTCGGATTCCCCTCACCAGTATATGGGGCATCTTGCTTTCCCGGCTTCCCTTTATTGATATTACCCCGACCTGGTCGGCAGCCACCGAGACGATTATTATTGATATTCGCCTGCCCCGGGTGCTGCTGGCCGGGCTGGTGGGTGCCGCCCTGGCGGTGGCTGGAGCCACCTATCAGGGGCTATTTCGTAACCCTCTGGCTGACCCTTACCTTATTGGGGTGGCTCAGGGGGCAGCCTTAGGCGCGGTGGCTGGCTTTCTCCTGCCGTGGTCAGTAGCCGGCTTCGGTCTCATCCCGGTGCTGGCTTTTGCGGGCGCCCTGATGGCGGTAGCCATTGTCTATTTCATCGCCAGGGTGGCTAAAACTTTGCCGGTGATTACGCTTATTCTGGCTGGGGTGGCTCTGGGTGCCTTTCTTGCCTCCATCACTTCCTACTTAATAATTATTTCCGGGGATAAATTGCACGGTATAATCTCGTGGCTTATGGGCAGATTTTCCCTGGCCAACTGGGAGCAGGTAGTGATGGTGGTGCCTTACATCGTTATTGGAGTAGTAATTATCGGGCTGTATGCCCGACCGTTGAATGTGATGCAGCTTGATGAGGAGCAGGCACAGCAACTGGGGATTAATGTGGAGCGGGTTAAGCTGATTTTGCTGGTGGCGGCAACCCTAATCACCGCCGCCGCCGTTTCCTTCGTGGGCACTATCGGCTTTGTGGGTATTATTGTCCCGCACGCGGTGCGCCTTGTCTGGGGCCCCGACCACCGTTTCTTGCTGCCGTTAACCACCTTGGCCGGGGCAAGCTTGTTAATTTTAGCTGATGTTGCGGCACGCACCGTCCTGGCGCCTGCAGAGATACCGGTGGGGGTGATTACCGCTTTCGTCGGTGCCCCCTTCTTCCTCTACCTGTTGCGCCAGAGAAAGAGGGCGATATTTTAATAATGAATGAATTGAGGGAGAAATATGTCTAGCTTGCGTGTCCATGAGGTTACTCTGGGCTATGGCAGCCGTGTAGTATTGCGGGATATTAACCTGGAGGTTAAACCGGGTGAGATGGTGGGTATTATTGGCCCCAATGGCTGTGGTAAATCCACTTTAATCAGGGGAATAACCGGCGTGATTCCACTTCGCTCGGGACAAATCTTTGTTAATGGGCAGGATGTAGCTAAGATGAGGCGGGGCGATTTAGCCCGGATAGTAGCGGTGGTGCCTCAGAATCCGCATTTGCCTGAGCTGTTTACTGCTCTGGAGATAGTATTGATGGGACGGACGCCCCACCTCAGGCGCTTTGGCTATGAGGGGGAAAGGGACCTGGTGCTTACCCAGTGGGCAATGGAGGCAACCCAAACCAGTGCCTTTGCCGAGCGGAGGGTAGGCGAGCTTTCCAGCGGCGAAAAACAGCGCCTAACTATCGCCCGCGCTTTAGCTCAGCAACCCGAGGTGATTCTTCTCGATGAACCTACCGCTCATTTGGATATTAACCATCAGGTAGAGACCCTTGACCTTATCTGTGAGTTGTGCCGGGAGCGAGGATTGATGGCGGTAGCCGCCACCCATGACCTGAACCTGGCGGCTCAGTACTGCGACCGGCTGGTTATGATTAACCAGGCAAGAATTTATCGCCAGGGAACACCGCGCCAGGTGATTAACCCCCGCAACATTAAGGAGGTTTACGGAGCGGAAGTTTATGTCTATCCCCACCCGGTTAACAACCTGCCTGTCGTTCTGCTCAATGCTGGAAATAACAAACCAGCTAAGCCTAGAGATGCGATAGGGGGAAGCGCGGGTTAGGGATGAGGGACTATGCTGCCGATATTGTTCGGGGAAGTTATCTATGAAAACGGCTAAGGGTATGACAACACAACTGCTAGGAGAATTCCACGGAATCAAGGCAGATATTGTCGGCCATCGGGTTTGGGGAGTCCCGGCAAATGCCCTGATGCTTGACTTTGCGGAAACCAGAAATGTGTTAAGCAGTCGAGAAGGATTCCGAAAGACAAGCGTTGTTTGTAATTGTTACGTTCCCGAGTCCATCTGGCGGTTTTTTGACACCCGACCTGACAACTGGAAGGCCTACTTAAAAGAGGTTCTTAATGGAGTTGACCTGTCACCAGGTGAAGCTCTCGCTTTGTCCACAGGGATAAATATGGAGGATTTAGCCTGGAGAGAAGAGGTTTTTGATGAGTTCTGGGTATTGGCTTTTGTTACCGCCGGGGTCAAATCTAACGCCATGAGGGTGGGAAAAGACGGGGCCAGTGACATTGAGCGGGATGGTCAATTTGAAAAGGTAGGAACCATAAACATAATTTTGCTTACCAATGTTTCCCTTAATTCAGCGGCTATGGCCGCTTCATTTATCACCATAACGGAAGCCAAAGTCATCGCCTTGCAGGAGCTGAATATTCGAAGCTCATATAATCATGACTGGCAGGCTACCGGCACCGGCACTGACCAGATTATCGTAGTATCGGGGAGAGAAGGTAAATGCACTTATGTTGGCGGACATTCTAAGATAGGCGAGCTGATGGCTAAAGCAGTGACTTCAGCGACAATTTGTGCTGTTAAGAAGGACCTCGGGGTTGCTGATTGAATGATTTAAGCTGTGGTTTTAAGCGGCTGGTTATGGGGAAGAGCATAATCTTTAGCAGGTTCAGGAGTAAGCAGGCGTGGATATTTTAATAATACTATCTCTGGCACTGGCTATTGATTTGGCTTTGGGTGAGCCACCTCGTGTCATACACCCTGTCGTATGGATGGGGAAGGTAGCTTCCTTCTTGGGAAAGGGTGCCCCTGGTCACCCCCCTATAGCCCAGCTTCTCTATGGGCTGGGAATAGTCCTGGTTACCATGGGTGTCTTTGTCGCTCCAGCCTATTTTATGCTTTTCTATCTAAAGGGTCTTAGCTTTGTGGCGTATGTAATTGTTGGAGCCGTGCTCCTCAAGACCACCTTTTCCTTAAGAGGACTGCGGCGAGCCGCACTCAGCATCACGAGACTTTTGCGGGAAGATAAACTGGCGGAAGCGCGCCTTAAGCTGCGCTCTTTGGTAAGTCGGGATACTACTGACCTTGATGAGGGGCATTTAGTGTCAGCTACGGTAGAGTCGGTGGCGGAAAATAGTTGCGATAGCTTTGTCGCTCCACTATTTTACTTCCTTCTTTTTGGCGTGCCCGGTGCAGTAGCCTACCGGGTAGTCAATACTTTTGATGCGATGATAGGTTATCATGGGCAGTGGGAATATCTAGGCAAGTTTGCCGCCCGGCTGGATGATGTGGTTAATTATCTCCCGGCGAGGTTCACCGCCTTATTGATAGTTATCGCTGCCGGGCTGTGCCAAAAAGATATATCAGGGGCATGGCGGGTTATGCTTCGTGACCACAATAAAACGCAAAGCCCTAATGCCGGCTGGACGATGAGTGCCGCTGCCGGTGGCCTTGGGGTGCAGTTAGAGAAGATAGGGCACTACAAATTGGGTGATAACCATTACCGGCTATCCCCGGAGACAATCGGGGCTTCACTTCAGGTAATGGGGGTAGTGGCTTTAGTATGGAGCCTGGTATGTATCTCCGTGGAGGGGGTGCGTTTTGTCCTTGCGGCCTAGACCTGAGGTAGAAAATCTGAAAGCCTGTCACCACGGCGGACTCAATTATAATGAGCTGAAGGCTGTGGGTCTTACGCCGGAGCAGGTTATTGATTTTAGCGTCTGCGCCAACCCTTTCCTGCCGCCACCGGGGGTAGGAAAACTCTTCAATAATACTATTGCCATCAATCGCTACCCTGATTCCGAGGCAACCGAACTCAGGCAGCGCCTCTCCGCAAAGCTAGGGGTGGCGGCGGATAACATCCTGGCGGGAAGCGGGGCGGTGGAGCTTATCCGCCTCATTGCTTTAACTTACTTCGGGCGTGGAGATGCTGTCTTGATTCTTGAGCCAACCTTTGGCGAATATGAGGTTGCCTGCCGAATCGTCGGGGCGGAGACTTTCAGGCAATGGATGAGGCCAGAAGACAACTTTGTGCCGAGGATAGAAGAGACGGTTAGCCTTATCAAGCAACGCCGCCCTAAAGGGGTTTTTATTTGCAATCCCAACAATCCCACCGGGCAATACCTTTCTAGGCAAGAGGTTGAGTTGATTTTAGATGCCTGTGATGGTGGACTGCTCATCTTGGACGAGGCTTACATCGCCTTTGTCGACCCAAGCTGGGCTTCTATTGACTTGGTTCGCCGGGGTAATGTGATTGTGGTACGCTCCATGACCAAAGACTATGCCCTGGCTGGTTTACGGTTGGGTTATGCTATCGCCAGTCAGGAGATTATTGATGGTCTGCGCCAGGTTCGCCCGCCCTGGAATGTTAATGTGGTGGCTCAGCAGGCAGGGGTCATTGCCTTGGGGGCTGGGGACTATCTAGAGCGGTGTAAGCGGAAGATTAGCCGGGCAAAGCAGTTCCTGGTAAGCGAGCTTTGCCGATTTGGCTTCACTCTGGTGCCATCAAAGGCGAATTTTTTCTTGGTAAGGGTGGCTAATGCCAAAGAGTTCCGCACCGCTTTACTCAGGCACGGTATTTTGGTGCGTGATTGCACCTCCTTTGGCTTGCCTGAGTATGTCCGCATTGCCCCCCGCACCCTGCCCGAGTGCCAGAAGCTTATCGCTGCCGTCAGGGCATTAAAGCATGATGGAGAACTGGAGGCCAATATTTAATGTTTATTTTAGGAGGTAGGGGTGTCAAAATTAACCAGTACCATTAAAATGATAAAGCCGATAGATGAGAAGGCAATGGCTGAAGCCCGCTCCAGGCAGGATATATTGACCAAGCCTCAGGGTAGTCTGGGCAGGCTGGAGGAGCTGTCCGTTCAGCTGGCGGGCATTCAGGGTAAACCCATCCCTCACATCAGGCACAAAGCCATTATCACTATGGCTGGTGACCATGGGGTAGTAGCTGAGGGAGTAAGTGCCTACCCTCAGGAGGTTACCGCTCAGATGGTTTATAATTTCCTCGGTGGTGGGGCGGGGATAAATGTTATTGCTCGTCAAGCTGGAGCCAGAATTATTGTGGTTGATATGGGAGTGGCCGCCGACTTTGAAGCTAACCCCCAGCTTGTGTCCCGGAAGGTTGCCCTTGGCACCCGGAATATGGCGCTTGGCCCGGCGATGACCGGGGCTCAGGCAGTGAGGGCAATAGAGGTGGGAATTGAACTAATCGCTGCCGAGGTGACTAAGGGTCTGGATATAGTCGGCACTGGTGATATGGGCATAGGCAATACTACGGCCGCCAGCGCTATCTGTGCCGTTATGACCGGCAAGCCGGTGGCTGAGGTTACCGGCCGGGGCACCGGCGTCAGCCATAGCCAGTTGAAACATAAGGTAGCAGTAATAGACCGAGTCCTGGCGGTGAACCGCCCTGACCCCAAACAACCGCTTGATGTGCTGGCGAAGGTAGGTGGCTTTGAGATTGGCGGGTTGGCGGGGGTAATGCTGGGAGCCGCCGCTCACCGCCTTCCGGTGGTTATTGATGGTTTTATCTCGGGGGCAGCCGCTCTTATTGCCACAGCGCTGTCACCGGGACTGGGTGCCTTCCTTATCCCCGCCCATGTTTCGGCTGAGCTTGGTCATTGCTTACTGCTCAACCATTTGGGGCTTGAGCCCCTGTTGGATTTGAAAATGCGCCTGGGTGAAGGCACCGGTGCCGCCTTAGGCATATTTTTGGCGGAGACGGCGGCTAGGGTTCTGGCGGAAATGTCCACCTTCACCGAGGCTGGAGTATCGGAAAGGAGTGAGCCAAAAAGTTGAGGTTCTTAGCTGCTTTACAATTTCTAACCATTTTGCCCGTGCTCCGGCGGCGTGAGGTTAGCCCGGAGACACTGGGGCGTTCGGTAGGTTACTTCCCTGTGGTCGGTCTCATCATTGGCCTTGTCTTGGCTGGATTGAACTGGCTATTGGGTCTTATTTTGCCGTTGGCGGTGGTTAACGCATTATTGATTGTGGCTCTGGCGGTGATTAGCGGTGCCCTGCACCTTGATGGCTTGGTTGATACCTGTGATGGGATAGCCGGGCACAAGACGGTTGAGGAGAGGTGGCAGGTAATGGCTGACAGCCGGGCGGGTGGTTTTGGTATTGTGGGCATCGTTCTCCTGCTGCTGGTTAAGTACGTCTCACTGAGTAGTCTTCCTGCTGGCTCCTTACTGATGGTGACCCTGGTGCTTATGCCAGTGGTGAGTCGTTGGGCAATGAGCTATGCTGTTTTCGCCTACCCCTACGCTAAGCCATCGGGTTTAGGGAAGGTATTCAAGCAGGGCGTCAGTTGGCAGGGATTAGCTGTGGCAACGCTCATAGCCCTGGCGGTAACCATAGGTTTAACTCGACTGGCCGGCCTGGTTATAATGTTTGGTGTCTGGATTCTAGTCATGGCGATGGCAGCCTATCTGAAGCACAAGTTTTCTGGTCTTACTGGTGACAACTACGGGGCGATAAATGAGGTAGCTGAGGTTTGGGTGCTCATTCTGGTTTCTCTGCTGGCTCATAACCAGTGGCTGGGGTTAATTTAGTTTGGAGGGATACTTGACCAGGTTATTTCTGGTGAGGCATGGTGAGACTGCGTTACATAGCGCCTGGCAATTCGTCGGGCATTATGATGCTGAGCTGAGTACGGCTGGATTAAGGCAGGCGGAGAGGTTGCGTGACCGCCTGGCAACAGAGAAGATTGACGCTATTTATGCCAGTGACCTGAGGCGGGCTGCAGTAACCGCGGAGACTATTGCCTCCAGGCATCAGTTGCCGGTTATAACCTGCCCCGAGTTGAGGGAAATTAGCTATGGTAAGGTTGAGGGGTTGACATTCGACGAGATTAGCCAGCTTTACCCTGAGGTGGCTGAATTGTGCGCTACCTGGAGTCTTCAATTAAAGTTTCCCGGCGGTGAGAGCTTTGACGAGCTTCAGGAGCGGGTGAGTAAATTTCTGGACAGACTGAAACAACATACCCCGGAGCAAACGATACTTATCGTGGCTCATGGCGGACCGTTGCGACTAATGGTGTGCCGGTTATTGGGTATAGAGCTAGTACACTGGAGACAGTTTTATCTTGATTTGGCTTCCTTTAGCATCGTAGATACCTACCCAAAGGTAGCCATACTGAACTTATTAAATGACGTTTCTCATTTGAGATAAGAGGGGGTTACCATGCATCAGGTTTTTACCTCGTGGAGTGGGGGCAAAGATAGTTGCCTGGCCTGTTATCGGGCCGTCACCAGCGGTCTAAAAGTCAGTTACTTAGCCAATATGGTAACTGAGGATGGCAAGCGCTCGTGGACTCATGGGCAATCGGCTGAATTACTACAGGTGCAGTCGCAGGCAATCGGCATTCCACTGGTTCAGCAGCGGACGACGGGGGAGAACTATGAAACTGAATTTAAGAATATGCTCCGCGTCTTCAAGCAAGATGGGGTGGGGAGTGGTGTCTTCGGTGATATTGACTTTGAAGAGCACCGGCAGTGGATTGACCGGGTATGTCAGGCAGTAGATATTATCCCCCATTTACCCTTGTGGGGAGAGAGCCAGGATAAAATAATGAAAGACTTTGTTGATTTAGGGTTTGAGGCGGTTGTGGTGGCGACTAAGGCTGACCTGCTGGGTGAGGAGTGGCTGGGGCGGCGGATAGACCTGGATTTCATCGAGCACTTAGCGGAACTGGGGGAGACAAAGGATATTACACCCTGCGGTGAAGCCGGGGAGTATCATACCCTGGTTATTGATGGTCCTCTGTTTAAGAAGCGGGTAGAAATTATGGAAACCAGGAAGGTTTTAAGAGATGAACACTGGTTCTTGGAGATTTTAAAGACTGGCTTGAGGTCTAAGTAATGAGAAACATTTTAATAATTGGTGGTGCCCGTAGCGGCAAAAGTTACTTTGCCCAGGAGCTTGCCTTAAAGTCAGGCAAACCGGTGCTCTTCGTAGCTACCGCCGAGGCTGGTGACGAAGAGATGCAGCGCCGCATTGAGGAGCATCAACGGGCCAGACCAGCCGCCTGGAGCACCCTTGAAGTTACCACTCACGTTGGTAGTCAGATTTTGCAAAGAATCGGTGGGGCGGAGGTGGTGATTGTGGATTGCATCACCCTCCTGGTTAATAATATTTTCGGTCAGCATAGTGACCCTACTGGTGAGCCAATGGATGATGCCCTTATTGAGCAAGAGGCTATGGCTGAGATTGACGAACTGGTTGATTGCATTAATCAGGTTAATGCCAGCTTTATTATCGTTACTAATGAGGTTGGCACCGGCTTGGTGCCGGCTAATCGGGCAGGCAGGCTGTATCGCGATTTACTGGGCAAAGCTAACCAGATACTGGCACAGCGCGCCGATGAGGTCTACCTGATGGTCGCCGGCTTACCGGTACCGATGAAACCGGCCAGAGACTTTGACGCCTAGACGTTATGTCGGCAGCTAAATTGGTTACTTTACCTTCGTCCTCCCGGAATGTTGCCATCACCTTGCCTGAATAATGGTCGGACTTTCTTGTTTATATACGGGCTAGATTTGATGATGCCTGAGTTGTTGCCCAATCCTTTATGATATAATTTACCTTAAAGCGATGGCAATAAAGACGGTAGCTACCAACCGCAAAGCGTATCACAATTATCATTTAGAGGATAGAGTAGAAGCCGGCATTGTGCTTACCGGCACGGAGATAAAGTCAATTCGAGCCGGCAGAGTGAGTTTGGGTGATGCCTATGTCAGACCTGAGGCTGGGGAATTATGGTTAGTGAATGCTCACATTGCTCGCTATGAAGCGAGTGGCTATGTAAGCCATGAGCCAACACGCCCTCGCAAGCTGCTGCTACACCGTAAGCAGATTAATAGTCTCACCAGCAAGGTACGGGAAAGGGGTTTGACTTTAGTCCCGCTGAAGTTATATATTAAAGATAGTATTGCCAAGGTTGAGGTAGCTCTGGGCAAGGGTAAAAAGCTGCATGACAAGCGGGAGTCCATAACTCGCCGTGAGATAGAAAGGGAGATGGGGCGAGTCATTAAAAGGCGGCAGTCTGAAAGGAGGTAGTTTCTTTTTAGGCCGTCCATAATAACTGGGGACGCGTGGCTTCGACAGGGGAAGTAGGTTACAGAATCGCAAGCTGAGGTGCCGCTAACCTCATTAAACAAGCGGCAAAAAAGTAACTGGCAACGAACCAGTTCTTCTTGCTGCCTAATTAAATAGGCGGCACATCCAACCCGACCTCACCTCAATGGGTTGGGATTGGGTGCCGAAAAATTGAGGTGCCACCACCCAGATGTTGGTAAGGGTGGTGAAAGAACTACCAACTGGCCAGGCTAAACTCGGTCAGCAGAGGCTAGCCAGGTGAAATAAAAGAGCTGACTAAGCTTGTAGTATATTCTGGGCAGCTTCTTCTGGACGGGGAGTTCGACCCTCCCCCGTCTCCACCAGCTTAAAATTATCGCCTTGGGTTTGAATTGCACCTGAGGCGATTTCTTCTTTACCGGAACAGTGTATTTACCGACCGGATAAGCCGGTTGGTATTTATGATGAGCATCCTTTCGGCTACGCTCTCCCCTCTGTTATAATACGGCTATGAAAAAGCCACCGATAGAACTTGTGCTGGCAAGACACGGGGAAACGGAATGGAATGTCGGTGAGATATTTAGAGGCAGAATTGATATTGAGCTTAATGAAACTGGAGTGAAACAGGCCGAACTGCTGGCTGAATACTTGACTGAACGGAAGATAGACGCCATCTACTCCAGTCCATTAAGGCGATCCTTAAAGACGGCCGAGGTAATTGCTGGCTATCATAATCTTGAGGTAAAGATTGGTCCCGGTCTTATCGATTTTGATTACGGAAAATGGCAGGGCTTGCTCCATCAGGAAGTGAAGGATAAGCATAAAGAGCTTTATAACGAGTGGGTTAGTCGTCCCGATAAAGTAAAGATACCGGCGGGTGAAAGCCTGGATGATGTCAGGAAAAGAGCCATCGGTGTGGTGGCTAAGGTAATAGCCGAACATGAGGGGACCGTAGTCTTGGTATCGCATCGGGTGGTGAATAAAGTCTTGATATGTGCCCTACTGGGGCTGGATAATTCCCATTTCTGGAACATCAGACAGGATACCTGCGGAATTACCACCTTTACTTATGAAAAGGGACGATTCATACTTACCAGGCATAATGATACCACCTTTTTGAAACCTATCCGGCAGGCTCCGCTCAGTGATTTCTAGCGGCATACGGAGTCTAACCGGTTAGAGAAAGGGACGGGGGATGAATAAATCATGATAAAAGTGAGTCTGAAAAATTTAGTGATATTGGCGCTCTCGGTATCACTGATTGTTGGGATTGTTTTGATGGGGGGTTGCGCGGGCAGGGAAACTATCACCCCACAAACGCCAACCCAGACAATGGAAAATGTTACTTCTGCAGAGGCGTTTACCCTGATACAGAATAACCAGAATAATCCAGATTTTATAATTCTTGATGTGCGCACTCCGGAAGAATTTGCTGATGGGCACATAGAAGAAGCCATTAACCTAGATTTTTACTCTGAGACTTTTCGCGATGAGCTTGACAATCTGGATAAGAACCAGACTTATCTCATCTATTGTCGCAGTGGGAACCGCAGCGGGAAGGCTTTGAATATAATGGCGGAGCTTAATTTCAGGGAAGTCTATAATATTTCGGATGGGATTATTGGCTGGCAGGCAGCCGAGTTGCCGACTGTAAAATAGGCATGTATCTTTAGCCGGTCGGCTCACTTGGCTAACCCAAGTGCTCTCCACTCTGCTATAATACGCTTATGCAAAAGCCTCGGTTGGTGCTGTTTGATGGCAATAATATAGTTCACCGCGCCTTCCATGCCCTTGAGGCTACTACACCACTAACGGTGCGTAAGACCGGTGAGATAGTGAGCGCTGTTTATGTCTTCGCCCTTATGCTGCTTAAGGCAATAAACGAACTGCAACCTACCCACTATGCCATTGCCTTTGATACGAAAGCCCCTACCTTCAGACACCAAATGTTTGACCAGTATAAAGCGCACCGACCGCCAACCCCTGATGAGCTGGTCAATCAACTGGGGCGGGTAAGGCAGTTGGTAACAGCCTTCCACATTCCCATCTTTGAGCTTGATGGCTACGAGGCTGATGATGTCCTGGGCACCCTCAGCCACCAGGCCAGTGAACAGGGTATTGATACCATCATCGTTACCGGTGATGCTGACGCTATGCAGCTGGTATCACCCCGGGTAAGGGTGCTCTACCCAAAACCGAAGGGAAGCTTCAGCAACACTGACCTCTATGATGAAGCCGCAGTGAATCAGAAATACGGCGTCAGGCCGGAGCAGGTTGCTGACCTTAAAGCACTAAAGGGTGACCCTTCGGATAATATTCCCGGCGTCTCTGGTATTGGTGAAAAGACTGGGGTCAAACTCATCCGGCAATTTGGCACTATAGACCAAATCTATGACCATATTGATGAGGTAACCCCGCCTAAGCTCCAGACTCTGCTGCGTGAGAATGAAGCTATTGCCCGCCAGAGTAAAGAGCTGGCGACAATTGTTACCCAGACACCGGTTACTCTTGACCTGGATGACTGCCAGATTAGTCATTATGACCGACACCAGGTAACCGAGCTTTTCCGTGAGCTTGAGTTTTCCAGCCTTTTACCCAAGTTGCCTGAAGTAGCGGAGGGAACCCCTGAAGCGACTGCCCAGGTTGAAACTAAGCCACCACCCCGGCGAGACTATCGTATTATAAATACCACTTCGGCCCTTGACGGGCTGCTAGACCGCCTGTCAGCGGTTAAGTCCTTTGCCTTTGACCTGGAAACAACGAGCTTGAATGCTATGTCGGCGCAATTGGTAGGTATATCATTATCGCCAGCTCCGGGAGAGGCTTACTACATCCCGGTCGGTCATGTCGGCTGGGAGCAGGTAGAGCAATTACCGCTGGAATATGTCATTGACCGGCTCAGGGCTCCCCTTGAAGACAACGCCCTAGCCAAGCTTGCTCACAATGGTAAGTATGACATGACCGTACTGGCTGAGTATGGGGTAACCGTTAACAACCTGACTTTTGACTCTATGCTCGCCGCCTACCTGCTGGGGGAGAAATCATTGGGCTTAAAAACACTCGCCTTCGGCAAGCTGGGCATCGAAATGACACCTATCACTGACCTTATCGGCTCAGGAGCCAAGCAGATTTCTATGTCCCAGGTAGAGGTAAATCAGGCGGCTGATTACGCCTGTGCTGATGCCGACATCACCGGACAACTAACCGAGCTACTGAAGGCGGAGCTGCATCAGCAGGAGTTGTGGCAGTTATTCTCTGAGGTGGAGATGCCGCTGGTGCCGGTGCTTATCAGCATGGAAAGGAGCGGGATAGCTCTGGATACGGAGCTATTGAGGCAGATGTCACACCGTCTCGGCGAGAGGCTACTCAAGCTGGAAGCTGAGATATATAACAATGTCGGTCACCGCTTCAATATAAACTCGCCCCGGCAATTAGGCTCTGTCCTGTTTGAGGAGTTGAACCTACCGCCGGGTCGTAAGACTAAGAGCGGTTATTCTACTGAAGCCTCAATTCTGGAGAAGTTGCGCGGCACTCACCCTGTAATAGAGCTTATTTTAGACTACCGCCAGTTATTCAAACTCAAGTCAACATATATTGATGCTTTGCCCAGCTTAATCAACCCTAAAACAGGCCGGGTGCATACCAGCTTTAATCAGACACGGACAGCTACCGGTCGGCTCTCCTCCAATGAGCCTAACCTGCAAAATATCCCGGTTCGCGGCGAACTGGGGGGAGAAGTTAGGCGGGCTTTTATTGCTCCCCCCGGCACTTGCCTGCTAGCTGGAGACTACTCACAGATTGACCTCCGGGTTTTGGCTCACCTGTCTCATGACCCAAGCCTGTTAAGTGCCTTTCACCAGGATGAGGATATCCATGCTGCCACTGCGGCCCGTCTTTTTGATGTGGATGCCTCGCAAATAACATCGGATATGCGTCGGGTGGCTAAAACGGTTAATTTTGGCGTCATCTACGGTATGAGCGAGTACGGGCTGGAGCAGGCAACTGAGCTGTCCCGGGATGAGGCTACGGCATTTATTGCCGCTTATTTTGACCAGCACCCCGGGGTGAAGCAATACCTTGAATCCACCAAGAAGCAGGCAAGGGAAGCAGGTTTTGTGCAAACCATACTGGGCAGAAGGCGGACTATCCCCGAAATCAATGCATCCAACCGACAGGTGAGGGAAGCCGCCGAGCGTATGGCCATAAATATGCCGGTGCAGGGTACCTCTGCCGACATTATCAAGGTGGCGATGATAAACCTATACCGGGAGATGGGTAAGCGGCGGTTGCAAAGCAGGATGCTGCTTCAGGTGCATGATGAGCTTGTCTTTGAAGTGCCCCAGGGTGAATTGGAAGAAATGAGCCGACTGGTTCCCCAAATAATGTCCGCCGCTTTAGAGCTTAGTGTTCCAATAAAAGTGGACGTCAAAACCGGCAATAACTGGGGGGAGATGGAGTAATCTGAAATGCCGGAACTGCCTGAAGTAGAGACGGTAAAGAACGAGCTGACACCTCATATTGTCGGGCATCGCATTAGTGGCCTTACCCTGTTCTGGGAAGGAATAGTACGACAGCCCTCTGTGGAAGAATTTCGCTCCCGTCTCATCGGGCAGGAAATAGCCGGGGTGGCTCGGCGTGGCAAGTACCTCATCCTTAGCTTAAACGGTAGTGAGGTCTTAATTATCCACCTGAAAATGAGCGGCTCGCTATTACTTAAGCCAGCCTCGGCGGAAGCTGACAAATATGTCCGTGCCGTATTTTTCCTGGATGGAGAAACCGCCCTTCACTTTCGTGACCCGCGTAAGTTCGGCATAATGTGGCTGGTAGAGGACAGGCAAGAAGTGGTCGGTAAGCTTGGGCCGGAGCCACTGGAGGCTGGCTTTACCCCTCAATTACTGGCTAAACTTCTGGCTAAGCGTACCGCACCGATAAAGGCTCTCCTCTGCGACCAGAGTGTTATTGCCGGCATCGGTAATATGTATGCTGATGAAGCCCTCTTTGCCGCTAAAATCCACCCGTTAAGGTCGGGGGGAAGCCTGTCCCGTGATGAGGTAGCACGCCTTCACCGTGCCATCAAGCAGGTGCTGCGAGCCGCCATCAGCCATAAAGGAGCTAGTATTATGAATTACTACCGCCCTGACGGCACACTGGGTACAGCTCACTTTGAGTTTAAGGTTGCCCACCGCCGCGGTGAGAACTGCCCTGTCTGCGGTGCCCCGCTTAAGCGGATAACGGTGCGGAACCGGGGCACCTACTTCTGTCCCAAGTGCCAGCCGGAGCCTTAATCATCCCAGAGACGGAAGGGTGGATACTCATCGGTCATTAGCGCTGCATAGGCACATACCCGGTAACTCCAGCGGTTCATGCCCACCACAAGTTTGAAAATATCTGGCGGGTACTTGCCGGTGAATAGCAAGGCTACGGCACCAAAGATAGCAAGAATAGTCGTCAGACCGACTTTGCCTTGTCCCCAGCCCCCTTGTAAGAAGGCGACGACAAAGTAGTGGGGAATAGCCAGCAGCCACCACTTTATCAATACCAGCCCGCGGGACAGCCTTTCGGGATATGGCACCTCCAGATCGGCCGGGTAGCTATCATCAGGGGCAAGGCTGAATGGTGGATACTTGTCAGTACCCAGAGCCTGATAGCTGTAGAAGCCCACCCGCCATGTCCAGCGCAGAACCCCTACGTTAAAGTTAAACAGACCCCTTGGGTACTTGGCGGTGAACAGGATAGCAAAGAAGGCGATAATACACACCACCAAAAAGGCTATCCACAGGAAGACCAGGATAATGTAATGCGGTATTCCTAGCAGCCACTTGAGGAGCCACCACCCCCGAGACGGTAGGTCGGTAAGTTCGCCAGTGACAGAAACCGGGTAGGATGTTTGTTCTTGTGACATTGACCACCTCCTTATCGGCGCAGTTTAATATTTCGTTACCTTACTCCTACCAGTGGTAATTGTCAATACCCATATTATATCGTGTGCATCAGGCTCAGGATTGGTGTGGCTACTATAGTAATTGCTTCACCCTGAAACATGTCGGGCAGCAGCGCCTGAACAAAACTCAGACGTGTGACCAGCCAGATGATAACGCCGGAGTGTACCACTGCTAGTTCCAGCCAGCCGATAATAGGATAGGCGACAAGTACCAGGGTAAATACCACCATGCCTATGCTGGCATTGAGCACATTCAGGGCGCCGCCGATTAGCCTGAAAAGACCCCCCTTGTGCCAGATTTTCTGGATAATTTTCCTCGGTAAAAGCAATATTAAATAGAAGATGGCGATTATCAGGCCCAGGGCAATAAAGAAGCCGATAAAATTTTCCCAGTTCGTTCCGGGCAGGAAGGAAAGGATGATAGCGATTAGGCGGTAGGACAGCCCGGCGAGAGGAATGGCAATGATGAGCGCTATCACCGAAAAGAAGTTCTTAACGGCCCCCTCCTTAAGTCCGCCAATAAAGCTGAAGAAAAGTATCAGGACGGCTATAATACTAACCCAAATCATCAAGTCCTCCTGTCATCAAGCCGGGGCTACCAACTTCTCATATTATACCCTGCCTGCTAAGCTCAACCAACTCGTTTTCACTCATACCAAGCAGCTTTTGATAGACATAGTCATTGTCCTGCCCCCGAACCGGGGCGGCCCGCTTATACCTGGCGGGGGTATCAGATAGCTTTATTGGGGTGGCATCGGATATAGTTTTGCCCAGGTCGGGGTGCTCAAGCTCAATAAAGAAATCCCTCGCCCTGAGCTGGGGGTCACTGGCTAAATCGTGGGCATCCTGCACTACCCCGGCGGCTACCCCTTCCCCCTGAAGCAGAGCCATCACTTCTTCGGCGGTGTGCTCCCGTGTCCACTCCTCCACCAGCCGGTCCAGCGCCTCAGCATTCTCCAGTCGGCCGGCTAAGGTGGCAAACCGCTTATCTCCAGTCCACGGTGGATTGCCTGAAGCCCGCCGAAATCCCTGCCACTCGTCGTCAGTGAACACGGCAATGGCACACCAGCGGTCATCACCCCGGCAGCGGTAGACGCCATGAGGCGCTGCTTGGGTCGAGCTATTGCCCACCGGCGCCACCTGCCGGCGGTTAATCATATAGTCCAGAACGGCACCGTCCAGCAGGCTGGACATCGCCTCTACCTGGGAGACATCAATGTATTGTCCTTCTCCCGTCCTTTGCCGGTATTCCATCGCCCCGAGCAAGGCTAAGGCAGCGAATAGACCAGCGATATGGTCGGCATAAGCATGCCCCAATCCTGATGGTGGCTTACCGGGGTAGGCGGTGAGACAGGTTATGCCGGAGAAGGCTTGCACCGTAGGCCCGAAGCCGGCATAGTTCCGCCACGGTCCCGTTTGACCCATAGTTGACATACTGAGCATAATAATATCCGGCTTTACCTTCTTCAGGCTGGGATAATCCAATCCCCAGTTGGCCATCACCCTGGGGGTAAAGTTCTCTACCACGGCGTCACTGATGCTCACCAGCCTTTTGGCCAGAGACACCCCCTCGGGCTTGTTGAGGTTCAGGGTGATGCCCCGCTTATTGCGATTCCAGGTATTATAGTAACCCCGGCTGAATCTATCCTTGGCTTCGGGCATAAGCGGCTGAACCTTAATCACCTCCGCCCCAAAATCGGCCAGGATGCGGGTGGCATAAGGCCCCGCCAGCACCCAGCTAAAATCAAGAATACGGATGTTATGTAAAATAGTTTGGTTAGTCATTTTAGTTCCTTTTGCTGAAGGGGCGTTAGCCCCTCTTCCCTATCCCCTCCCCCTCTCCTTTGAAGGAGAGGGGGACAAAGGGGGTGAGGTAGATAAGACTCACCTCAACTATCGGCTTTAAGCCTGACCGTTAGGGTGAGGCCGTTTAAGCCCAGAATTTCTACCTCCTCACCAGCGGCTATATTTTCACCAACCGATTTTGCCTTCCAGTATTCACCCTCAACTCGGATAACCCCAACCGGCGTCAGCGGTTCTATTACTTCACCTGCACTACCTATCAATCCCTCGGCTCCGGTAACTTTCTTTTTGTGGAAAGTAGGGATAATTGCCTTATGTGTTATAAAGATAACGGCACCAAGCACCAGAGCTACCGCAATCATAATCGGTAGAGGAATCTCTATTCCCAGCCCCCAGAGGACTAGGAGAACCAATACTACTGCGACCACCTCGTCTAACAGTAATACCAGAACTATAAGCCAGTCTTTAACAGTTCTTTTCATACGCTTAAATAACACCTTCCTTAGCCATAGCCTCTATCTCCTCTTCCGATAGCCCCAGCTCCCGGTGGTAGATATCCATGTTATGCTCGCCAACAGCCGGCACATGACTCCCCACTCGCCACGGAGAGCGGCTCAGCTTGCATGGTGCTCCCGGGTGTCTATATTTTTTGCCTGACTCCGGGTGCTCCACCTCAACCCAGAAATCCCGCTCCCTTAATTGAGGGCTATCTACCAGCCTCGATATGGAGGTTACCTCTGCCCACGGAAAGCGCATTAACTGCCCCTTCGCCACCAGCTCAGCTACAGTGTGGCTCCGTGTCCACCGCTCCAGAACCTCTATAATATGGTCAAGGTGTTGCAGTCGAGTCTCTCTACCCAGCCATTTCTTATCTGTCAAGTCCTCAGCCATCCCCTCGGCATCAAGCCATTCCACCAGCGTCGGCCACTGCTGAAACAGGGAAAGTAGAATATAACCATCCCGACAGGGAAAGATGCGGAAGGCATTATTCCAGTAGAGGCTGCCCTGCCTTTTAGCCACCACCCCCTGGTAAAAATAGCGTGTTAAAACATGGTCAATGGTGGCGGTGGCGCATTCCTCCACAGAAATATCTATGTGCTGCCCCCGACCGGTGGTATGCCGGTTCCACAGTGCCAGCAGAATGCCGATAGCACCGAACAGACCGGCGGAGTGGCAAGCCTGATTACCAAAGGGCTTAAGTGGTGGCATCTGTGGCTCACCGCAGACATACATCTGTCCCCCCAGAGCCGAGGCTACTATATCGGATGACTTATAATCCCGATACGGTCCGCTCTGCCCAAAATTGGTGATAGAAGCCATAACTAGGCGGGGGTTGATTTCACTGAGCTCAGAGTAGCCCAGGCCTAATGCTGCCAGGTATCCGGGCGGATAGCTCTCCACTACCACATCGGCGGTTTTGGTTAGCCGTTTGAATATTTCCTGGCCCGGTTTAGCTTCTATATTGAGTGTTATGTCAAGTTTACCGAGATTTGTTTCCCAGGAAAAAGGACTTCCAGCTAAGTCCCCCCCGGGTTTTTCTATCCTGATGACATCAGCCCCCATATCAGCCAGAAGCCGGGCGCAGAGCGTACCCTTTTCGTCGGCCAAATCAAGGATACGGTAGCCGGATAAGGTACTATTTCCACCCCCTTGCTTGTTCATGCCAGCACCAATCACAACCTGGCCAGTGCCGCCTCAAGGCGTTTCAGGCACTGCTCCCTACCCAGCACGGCCATAGTCTGAAATAAGGGTGGGGCTGCGGTCCGTCCGGTAACGGCTACCCTCAGCGTGCCGAAGAGCTGCCCCGTCTTCAGCCCTAACTCTTCTGCAAGTGGTCTGAGCGCAGCCTCCAGAGCTTCTTCGTTGAACGCTGGCAGTGGCTCAATTCTTTGCATTGCTGCCTTCAGTGCCTTGGCTGATGTCGCCGCA
>SDBU01003344.1_pt1 | contig 20475 bp, 14 predicted proteins | sample 2277071 | NCBI WGS metagenome assembly SDBU01 (sample SAMN10397929, study PRJNA504765) | marine sediment metagenome | isolation source: marine sediment core GS08_GC12, 126 cmbsf | place: Arctic Ocean: Gakkel Ridge, Loki's castle | collected 2008
GAAATTGCAAACTTGTATAATCTACCTTGTGTATATATTGGGATCCGAGTTTCTACTAATTATTTATTTTTATTGAAGATAATAACAATCTTTGCAGTAGGGATGCTTTATTCGAGTATTTGCCAACTTTCTAAACATTTGGGAATTTATTCCACTCCAAAGGTCTTCAAAAGACATTAAATTGAGATTCCCATATATGTAGGGATTTAACATATTGCAAACAGTTGCATCACCATTATATCGAATGTAAACTTCTTTCCATGGATTAAAGCATTGGTTTTTACTTGATGGGTTTGAAATTTCGGTGTCGATGAGGAAATTTCCGAGATGGTCAGGTAATTTCAATTTAACTCCATGCTTTTTAGCAAAACTACTGGCTTTATAAAATAACTGAAGAATTAGGTCAAAATTATTATCAATCCATTTCTGGTTATTTGCTTCCGACTTTACTACATTAATAATAACTCCCCCAAGGCCAAAGTCTAAGGCCATTTCCATGACTCCCTGAATTTCATTAATATTAATTTTCATTAACGTAAAGATTATTTGAGCTTGCAATGGATGTGAAATCGAATCTGATAATAACTTTAAATTATGTTTGAAAACGGAAAAGGATGCCCTCCTTCTTATTGTTTCATAAATTCTTGGATTAGAACTATCGCAAGAGATTAGAAAATTTGTATTTGCATCAATTAATTTTTTCCAGACTAACTGGTTCTTAACATTTAGATTAGTAACAATCTCTAATTGCAGAGGAAGGCCAGAAATTAATTCTAAATATTCTAAAAAGTTCGGTAGTATAGTGGATTCTCCTAAACCATTTAACCGTAAGTAAGAAACTCTCTTTAAAACGTCATTACAAAGAGATTTAACTAAGTCTAATGAAAGATTTTTTTTAGCATCATAAGGGTTTCTACCCACTCCACACATTATACAATCTAAATTACAGTTATTTGTCAGCTCTAGTAAAATTTTAGTGGGATATTCTGAAGAAGGAGTTTCTTTAATTCCATTTAGCTCTATATCGTGAAAATTCCCCCACCAAACATTCAAAAACTGAGAAATTTTAGCTGAATTATCATGAAGATTGTCAACATTCCTTAATTCTTTAATCCAACTATATAAATTAAATAGAAGGTATTGTCCAGTTGTTATAAACCAATTATAATCCTTTTCATAGAATAATTCTAGAACTTTTTGCCTCAAACTTGGGTCTAAACTTCTAAAGAAATAATGAAATAACTCATATATGAATGGAGTTCTACCATTTTTAATCTTAAAAGAATTGTTAAAGTTAATAAATTCGTGTTGTAAACTAGCTGTATCATATCTTTCGAAATACCCTTTTTGGATGATATCTGAAAAAATAGTTTCAGCGCTTCTTAAGACAAGCCTAGACTTCACATTCGATTCATGTTCCATTCTGCTTCCTCCAATAATCTCTTTTTGATTTTATCCATCCTAAATTATATGAAAATCTTTGAAATATTCGTAAAATCAAAAAAATCAACGATTTGGAAAATGACGAGTATGATTTCACATAGGATATCCATTGGATTTTAAAATCATTTAATACATCCTTGAACTTAAGAGGGGGTTGAAGTGTATTAACTTCCCATCCGGGATCTCGAATTTCACTATTTCTATTAAAGTCGAACAAAGTCATTAAAAATCACCGATACCATTTGTTATATTTTTTTTCAAGAAATGTTTTTGAGTAATTTCTGCGCAACCTTTGCCGTAACGGTAAAAGGTTTTTAAAAATGAGATTATTGAAGTTCTATAGTCGTGCCATACAATCATATTTTTTTCATATCCAAATCTATATCCTAATTTGAATAAATTCAGACTTAAACCATTGTCTTCTCCTCCAGGATACTTATGACTTTCATCAAAACCATTAACTTCAAGCAATTTACTTCTAAGGTAGCATGCATTAGCAGTGACTAAATATTGAGTATAACGAGGAGGTTCCAAAATGTGGTGAAAAGTAAAGTAATCACTCACAATTCCATTTCTAAAAGGTAAAACCCTGCCACCGATTCCCACTATTTTACTCCTAGTATTCCATACATTCGAATTCTGAATCACCTTAACCCAGTGAGGATGTACTATACAGTCATCATCTGTAAACGCAATTAAATCTCCTGAAGCTAATTGTATCCCAATATTTCTAGATACAGCCGGTCCTTCTGATTTGGGATTATTGAATACTATAGGAAAAAAATCTTTTGCTGTTGATTCCCAATTATTTAAGAGTGTTAGTGTCTGATCTACTGAACCATCGTTAATTATAATAATCTCTAATGGAAATTCTTTTAAATTTTTAAATGAATTCAAGAGTTGGTTTAAATTTTCTATTCTATTATGAGTCGGAACTACGACAGATATACTTTTGGGGCTCATAAATTTTCTCCTTTCTCAATTTTTTTTCCTAAACGATCCCACATATAATGATCCCAGCAAGCAGAATTAGGAGCCATCGAGCACTTAAAATTATCAAATTTTTTTAAAATATCCTTGAACCTTTCATTATTAATGTTTCCATAATGTTTGGTTGAAAGATAACTTTCTGAGATGCACGGAAATACTTCTCCATCAGAATTAATTATAACCTGCTTTTTTCCCGCCCAACAGTTATATCTATGAGAAAATTCTCCGACTTTATACATTAAAAGAAAGTCTCGTAATACAGAATTTGCAAAGTTTAATTTATTATGAGTTTCTAATTCATCCAATTGATCAATAATTACTTGGAGCTCTTCACGCGTGAATTCGTTGAAATTTTCAGGATGTTCTGTAATAATTGAGGGACAAACGAGTCCTAAAGAAATGTCGATTTCCTTTTTGAAAAAATAGTCTACGAACCTCCCGATTTTAAAATAATTCTCCCTTGAAATTACTGAATGGAGTGAAATTGTTCTTCTTCTCTTATTATTGAATTTCTCTTGATATTTCCTCGCTAGATTATTTATCATATTAATGTATGCTAATGAATTCTGAGGATTTACACATTTGTAGTTTGGATAGGAAAGATTTTCAAATGAGGATACTAATTCTGCATCGTTGCTTAGTGTAGAAAAAAGAGCATGGTACATTGATTCATTAAAAACTTTAAGATTGGTTATTAATCTTAAGTGGAGATCGGGTTTATTTCCTACAACATTTATAATATCTACGATATCTTTTCTTATTGATGGTTCCCCCCCAAGAAAACAGAAATAATTAAATTCAGAATCTATTGCATCAATCAATGTTTTTTTAATACTACCAAACGGAATTTTTTCAAAAGCAGAAGGAGAGTCATTTTTAACTCCACAATAAACACAATTATTGTTACATCGATTAGTAATTTTAAAATCTAACCATTTAAAATGATTCACGAATTTTCTCCCTCTGTGAAATTTTTATTTGAATTTAGCTTTATTACAATTTCATCCTTAAACTTAGAATTCTCAATCTCAAAATGTATAAAGTCATTCTCTAATTCTCTCTTTAGGGAACCTTTGATACTTTTTTGAAATTCTTTATCTTTCAATTTTTGCGATTTTATGATAAGTTGATTATAGTTAACACTTATAACTGATATTAATTCATTTAAAATCGCCTCTAAGTTCTCATCAAGGTCAAATTTATCACCCAAATCTAATAAAGCTTCATAAGATAAATCGATAGACTTAGTGGAGGAATCTTCTAATATTTTTAACCTAAAAGAATCTTTCCAAAAAGATTTGATTGAATTGGCAATCGTCCGTTTTCCCTCGTCCCTAAGTTCCATGTTGGAAAAATTGATTCGTAAGATTTTGTTACCGTTTATTTCTTCAAGAAATTCATGCAATTTTTCAATTATCTGAGAGTAAAAGCCACCAACTATGTCAAATTCTTTAAAAGTAGTTGAAATCTCGATTTGGGATAAAGTTTCTTGAGGATTATAATGAATTTGAAGAATTTTAAATATTTTATTAATTGAGTATTTCGTACCATTTTTTCTTATTCTATTAATTTTTTTAATGAAATTATCTATTTCTTGTTGTATTTCTTCGAAAAAAGGTTCAAATTCAATGAATTCTTTAGCTTTAATCAAATCTATTGCATTGTAGATAATTTGCTGTAAACTTTGTATACCTGGGTTACTATAGGGAGAACGAAAATTAAACCAATATGAAAATAAATTTTCAATTTCCAACTCTGCAGAATTTTGAACTTCATTATACTTATTAGTTAACTCCTCAAGACGATTTTTTAAAGCGTTGGTTTTTTTGATATTCAAATATTGGGTTAGAATATATTCTAATTTGTATTTAGGATTTAAAAATCTTGGTTCCTCTAAAGGAAAAAAAGTTCTTGAAAAAAACTCTCTCCTTCTTTTGAAAGTGCTATAGAGACCATTAATTATTCCTATAAAGTCTGAAATAGATCTTAATTCATTCGGAAATACAATCCCCCTCCCACCTAAATGATCCTTCTCGAGATCAAAATTAATTTCAAAATCTACAACAAATTCTTTATATTTGCTGATTTCAAATTCAATTGGATAATATTCTAAATGATTTTGAAAATATATTAAAAAATCAAAAAAATAATCCTCGTGGAAGGTTTTTCTTGTAATATTATCATTAATTAAATTACAGAAATCCCTTAATAATTTCAATATGTTAGATGTTTCATTTAATAGAATATTTTTAAAAATCTCTTCTCTTATAAGTTCGAATTTGATGATAATCGACTGTGCTAGAGTTTTTCTTAGCTTTTCATAAGCAATTATGTTTTGATTTAGCTGAAAAGTTTCAATTTCATTCCTGTTATAACTTCTGATGCGATTTTCGACTTCTTTTGAATTGATAAATATTATAAAATTTTTTAGTTCCAATTCATCAGACTTGTTGATAAAAAACTTTCTTGCATATTCAATGTTAGGCGTGAGTTTCCCTTTAAATAAATCTTTATGCTCTTCAAATGGTACACCAGTTTTAGTAAAGATCGCATATATATCTTTAATGTTTGCATCAATAATCTCTTGAAGTTGAGTTCTATTCCTGTTCTTAAAATAACATAACATTAAATAATAACTAACATCGAAATATTGAGTATTATCTTGTATAATTTTTTCAAAATATTTCTGAGCATTAAGATAATCTTGTTTTTGAAAGTAGATTTTACCTATATATAAAATTGTGCCATAGTAATATTGAATATTTTCTTTCAGGCCTTTACTTGAAGTTCTCATAACCTCTGTAAATAATTTCAGGGATTTTTCGTATTTCTCTTGATTATAATAAATTAGACCTTCTTCAATTTTCAACAATTCCTCCAAATAAGTTTGATCATCATCGTCTTTATTTATATTAGGTTTTAATTCAATTCTTTTAATTCTGTATTGTTTACCACCACCTTTTCCTACTGTATATCTGTTCTCAAGTCTAAATTCTAAATCTGAATCATTGAAACAATTATACACCGTTTGTTTAGAAAAATTATATTCTTTCCCATATTCACTATAAATTTTATTAAGTGACCTAAATCCTCTATCTTCTTTTTTTTGTTCGGTATCCTTTTCATATGACAGATTGAATAGAGAAAAAAGAATTTCAGGAGTCAAACTTGATTTTTTCCGAGACTTTTCTATAATAGATACTTGATCAATTTTGTTTTTCTCAAAAACTCTATTGGAAATAAATTTTTTAGCAGTATCAGCTTTATCGAATAGAACTTTTCCCCTTTTTAGAAAATCTTGAAGTTCCAAATTGAGATTGTTGTAATATTCTAGTGGAGATTGGATTTTCGATTTTTTAAAATTTTCACATATTTCTATCATCTGTGATACTTCTGAAGCCACTTCTTGGAATATATTAATTGGATTTATATTTAACAATGACTTTGTTAGTGTAATAAAAAATAAGGGTTTTCTTAATACCCAATTATTAATTATGCTACTTTTATTATAGTTTTGAGGATAATCTGTTTCAGTATGAAATAATACTTCATTAGAATAATCATTTGTTTCTAAGAATTGAGATAATTCATATCCCAAGATTAAAGCTTGGTTGATTCCATTGATCCATTCGATATTTAGTGTAGAGAGAGATTCAGGGGCTTCAAACCATATTGAGAATATCACCATACACTCGAAAATTTTTGTTAATTTCTGTGTTATCTTTAAATGTAATGATAGGTGGAAATATTTAGTCTCAAATACAATTATATTCTGAAAACCGTAATATTCTGCGTTGTAAAAGTTTTGGATTTTAGGTTTAGTTTGATTTAATCTATCTTGTAAATATTTTTGTGGTTTAATACCTTTTTCTACAAGAGATCTGGTGATTGGATTTTGAATATATTTGTTTAAGTAGGAGGAAATTTCTTTAGTATTTTCGACTTCCTTAAAAACATTATACTCTCGCTCCCATTTGTTTTTTTTATTTTTAAATTTCTCAAAGATATCTTTGTAGTATTTACTTCTTCCTAATAGGTTTTCCCAACTATAATGCTTTTTTAATAAATCTTCTGAAACGGAAATTGTTCTACTTTTAACGTCTTTTAGCTTAGAATAATCTTTGCTATCTATGCCAAAGATTTCTGATAAAAAATCATTAGTAAAAAAAAAAAAAAATTGTTCTTTAGTCATATCCATCACTTTACTTCACATCCGATACAGTCGCATTAATCTTTGATAAGAAACTACTTTATCCACAATTCGGTGATATTTTTGATTTAAAGAATTCTCTTCAGAGATTAATAGTACTTTTACATCCCTATTTTGCTTGATTTTTCGAATGGCGTATGCAAAATCAATGTCCCCAGAGATAACTACATAAAGATTTATCTCGGGATGTCTATATAAGGTATCAATCATATCTACCGCCATTTGAACATCCATATTATCCTTTTTTTCATGAGCTTCAATAAGCTCAACCTTAAAATGCGAGATCTTTTCAGCTGCCACCCTAAATTTAGACCATGGAGCATATGCTTTAGATATTTTTATACTTCCCATACTACCTAAATACATATCTATTATCGTATAGTCAAAATGATAACCAGAACAATTATCGGAGACCCCAAATTCCAAATTCAAATAATCCGTAAAGGTTCCGATTGAATAATTGTTTTGGTATCTATTTTTTGGTTTTGAATTAATCATTTTTTCAATAATATTGTGTTTTTCTATGTTTATAAATTTTTTCATTGAAGTATCAAGATACTTTCATGAAATATTTAGACACAATTTGTTTTTTGGATTTTAGAATCTTAGTTGTATAGGATATTCTGGGAGCCACATTAGAGTGTATATAACAAATAAATATGAATAATGGATAAGAACGGATTTTCATATTTTGATCACCCCTTCATAGATAGTTGGGATTTTAGCGATAGATCGTATTAAAATTGGTGAAAATAAAATTCTTATAAATCCGATAGAAACCTTTCTCGTTTGTTATATAATCAGGGGACAATCATATTTGGCACTACAAAAATTAACTCGCTTTTCAGAAGCGTTAAGGGGCTGAACTAATATTTGGGATGCGTTAATTAAATCAACCAAAACGAGTGAAGTGCATACTTTAGATACTCTCGGTGTTGTTATAAAGGATATCTTTGTTTAATTATTCTTAAATATGCTTTACTAATCTTCTCTTCTAATCAAAGAGAAGTTTGTTATTTTTTCGAAAGATCTTGACTTTTCCTAAAACAGAAAATTCGATCACTGCTCAATGAAATCTAATATTGGTATACTCAATTAATTGAAGGTTCCTGTTTACAACTATTAACAAAAAATTTTTCACAGGGGTTATTACCATTAAAATTTGGATCCTTCGGTGTCAATGCCGCACAGACTACACTTTTCTGAAGTGTCACTCCCAGATGTTACAAAATATGTAAATTAATTATTGAAAAAATAATAGTTTAGAGATATAAAATTAGATAGATTCTAATCATATATATAAATATCTTTTTTATTCATGCTTGAAAAAGATTCAGAAGGCTACCTTTCAGAAGTGTTCTCATCGATTCAAGGAGAAGGTGGTACGGTACGAGGGAGTTGTTTTGGTAAACGTCAAATATTCGTTCGGTTTTCTGGTTGTAATTTAGCAGAAGGTGATTTTGGTTATAAAGGGTGTTTCTGGTGTGATTCCCCTTGCGCTCAAAAATTAGAGGCATTAAAGTTTAAATATGAAGAAAATCCTGGTTCACAAAAATTAAAAAACTCAAATAATCCTGTCATAATTGCTGAAATAATTGGGATTATTAAGGAATTAATTACTCTCGACCTTCATTCTATAAGTTTTACTGGTGGGGAACCCTTATTCCAACCGGATTTTGTTTTGAATTTATCAAAGACATTAAAAGACGAAAATATTGAGTATCCGTTGTATTTAGAAACAAATGGTACAATTATTCTTGAAAAAAGTCAAATGAAACAGCTCGCAACTTATTTTAAATATTGTTGTTGCGACATTAAAGATTTGAGTTCTAAAATCGCTCACCCAGATCGTTGGAAAAGCTTAGTAATTACTGAATTAGACTTCATAAGGAAAATGGTAAAATTTGGAGTGGAAACATTTGCGAAACTGGTTGTAACTTCCGAAACTCAACTTCAAGATATTCGGTGGATAGGCAAAATACTTTCAAACATCACATATACCAATGGTCAAGTAGTAGGGTTGACAATTCAACCAGCCCATCTCGAAGGCAAAGAATTAAAGGATAAATATTCCATCTCAACAGCACATTTGAATAATATTTTTTACACAGCTGCAGAATTTCTACCACCAGAAAGCTTAACTTTGTCAATCCAAGCACATAAATATCTCAAGCTGCTTTAAGTCATTTAGTAGTAAAAGACTTATTAAATCTTAAATAATCGTGTTAAAATAGTTCCATAGCTTAATTGTTTTAAAGTAAAGAGATGAAAAAAAACCAATTGGTTAATAATCTATAGTTTAGAAAAAATTTAATAGCATATTTCGAGGATTTTTTTTAATGGGGTTTAAAGTTATTGTAAACGAATCTAAAGTAAAGTTCAGTGCGTGCCATTTTCTAAAGGAGCACTTTAAATGTTCAAGGCTCCACGGGCATAATTATTATGTTTCAGTTGAGGTAAGTGACCATTTAGACGATAATTACTTTGTTGTAGATTTTATGGAGCTTAATAAAAAACTAAAACTAATTATTGAACCAATGGACCACTATATCTTAATTCCTACAGAATCCAAAGATATAAAGATTAGAGAAGAACCCGGTTCAGTAGAAGTAATAACACCAACTAAAAGATATGTTTTCCCTCGTTCTGATGTGTGCTTTCTCTCTCTACCAGCTACAACCAGCGAGCTTTTAGCAAAATATATTTACAATAAATTAAAGGAGATCTATGAGGATAAAAAGATTGTGGTTAAGGTTGGTGAAAGTAAGAGTTCTATAGCCTCTTACGAGGAATAATACTAATTTTTTTAGCGATTTTTATACTCTAAAGGATCAATTAATCCCACTTCTTTAAAACCTTTTAAACGTAATTCACAAGCAGGACATTCTCCACAAGCCGGGCGTTCTCCTTTATAGCAAGTATGAGTATATTTATATAACTCGAGTCCACCTAAATTTTGCATCATTTTAATTGTTTCAGCTTTATTTTTCCACATTAATGGAGTGTGAATTATTATATCGTATTCTAATCCTAATTTTAACGTCGCTTGTAGCGATTTAATTGTTGCATCTCTGCAATCAGGATAACCAGAGTAGTCAGTTTGGCAAACTCCAGTAATTATATGCTTTATCCTCTTTTGATACGCATAAGCCGCAGCGATCGTCAAAAATAAAATATTTCTTCCTGGTACAAATGTGGTTGGAAGATTTGTCTCGTCACTGTACTCTATATCTAAATCTTGAATCATAGCAGTTTGTAAAATATTAGATAGAAAGGACATATCTACAATTCTATGATTGATTTGGGTATTATCCTTCAGCCAACCAATTTGGATATTCTCTTTTGAACTTAACAAATCAATGATATTTTTAGCACAGTCAATTTCAATTTTATGTCGTTGTTTATAATTGAAAGTAAGAGCAGATATGATTTCAAACTTTTTTAAAGCCCATAAAAGACAAGTTGTTGAATCTTGACCACCGCTAAAAACGACAAGAGCAGATCCTTTAAATTTTTGCATCGACACTCCCTCAACTTCACTCCTTTGTAAATGAATATTTAATTCTAATTTAAGTTATATGTAAAAGATATTGAATTACTAAAAATATTTTAGTAAGCAATGAGTTAATAACTCGCTTAACTCCTAATACCTATTAAATTAAATTATAAAAAAAATATTTACATACAAATAAAAAAAAATTAAAAGGAACATTATTCCATTTAAAAGTACAACTGTTTCTATTGACAATCTGTGTAGGGTTATCAGATTCATGAGGATTTCTAATTTTTTTGAAAGGGGGTGGAAACCACCTTTAAACTCCGACAATATTGGAAATTTCACAGTCTCATACTATTTAAAACTTTAAATTTAATATCAATAAACAACAAAACAAAAATCTCTTGGTGATTATAAAAAATGCAGTTTTTATTAAAATCTGAGGTTGAAACAGTTGATATTAAGAAGGATTATCATAAAAAAAAAGTTTACTGTCCCAATTGTTTTAAACTTCAGATAAAAAAATTGGATTCAAACCTTCTTTTTAATACATATCAGTGTTGGAATAAGGATTGTAAAGCAGTAGGTAAACCATTTATCGTATTAAATACGAACATCAAGAATGTGGATTTATTCGACGGTATTTGCGACTCTTGTCAAGAACCTTATCATCGCAAATTCATTCTTGATAAAGATGAAAATCCATTATTGGTATTTAAATGCAGTGGGAAGTTATGTGAATCAAATATGGATCCATTCGTCTTTAATTTAGGAACGGGTAATTGGGAGGGAAATTCTCCGAAAGTTATATTATATGATGATGAATCTCTGACTTCAAATATTCTTGAAATTGACAATAAGCAAATAAAAGAAACTTGCAATGGAGAAGAGCGAGAACAAGACCCAAATGATTTTGTGCCTTATGAAATTCAGGAACGCGATATAGGTGAAACACATAATGGAATCGAAGATATACCATTATTGACTATGAATAACACGGAATACACCAATTTTTTAGAACGTCATCAACAAAAAGTAGTTGTTCTAGTTGATCTCCCAAACTTTATTAGAACTATGCGTGGATTATACCCCCGTAATTTCGAGGATGTGTTAAGAAAAGCGCATGACCGCTTATTACAATATATCGAAAATTCATTCCATACATCAAAGGATTATATTATAAGATATTTTTCAAAACCCGCCAAAGATCTCGAGATTCCAAATAGTATAATTATTAATTTTTCTCGAAAAACTCAAATCGGGAAATATTCCACCTATTAAAAGTACCTAAGGGAGGGGGGTATAGCGATATCGATAACTATCTAATTGCTAATGGCGTCGAAATTCTTGAAAGGTGCGATATTCGTGGTTTTGTTATTGTGAGCAGCGATAAGGATTATTTGCCCGTCATGCGAATCGCAAGTTACAAAAAGATTAAATCCCGGATTATTAGGATTAACACACCCGAAATTTACTAGAAATACAACATAACGGATATTACTTTTCTGGGGATAATGAAATTTTTTGAAAAATAACGACAGATTTTAAATTAGGTTTTGTTTCTTGCTACTGATTATGAGAAGATTAAAGATATAGTTCAAGATCATAAAAAGGGAAAGATAAAACGGGGAAAAATGATCAAAAGAATAGTAATAATTTTAGGAAAAAAAATAGGAAAGCTAGTTATCAAAACAGTTTAATAAGATATTATCAAAATTAATTCTAGTGCAATATAAAAAAAAATAGATAAAGGAATTAGGATTTCTGTTTTCCTTGAAACTTCTTTTTATAAACAATGACAGTCATCATTATACCTGTTAAACCAATAAAGTATAGGGTGTAACCTGGTATTGCGGCTGGGCTACCACTTGGTGGTGCTTCCTCCACGTCGATAAAGTCATAATTAGAGAGGTCTGAGCTTCCTGTCTCATTAGTTGCAATGACAACGTAATACCATCTGCCAATTCCAGGTACGGTGTTTGTTGTAGTAGTTCCTGTAATGATTTTTACTTCCGTCGCGAGATTTAAGTTGCTTGAATTGATAGGGGATATGTATCTATAAAGAGTATAATTATCAGCACCCGCAGAAGTTGTCCATTCCACTAAGATATCAAAGCTAGTGGTAGGTGATGGTGTAGTAATTGTTAATACCGGAGGACTTGGTGGTTCTAGTTCTTCTTGAATATCAATATAGGGAGAATTAGAGGGATTTGAGCTTCCCGGTGCATTAGTAGCAACAACCGCATAATACCATCTTCCTATCCCTGGCACCGTGTCTGTAGTAGTAGTTCCTATAATAGTTTTTAGATTTGCTGTGAGATTTAAATTACTTGATGTAATTGGGGATGTGTATCTGTAGAGAGTATAATTATCCGCACCTGGTGAAGGTGTCCATTCAATTGAGATATCAAAGCTGGTTGTAGGTGATAATGTGTTAATTGTTAATACTGGAGGGCTTGGTGGAGTTGGAACTTCTTGAACATCAATATATGGAGAATTAGAAGGTCCTGAACTTCCCGTTTCATTATTTGCAGTTACAGCATAATACCATCGTCCTAGAGTTGGTACTATGTCTGTTGTGCTAGTCCCTGCAATAGTTTTTAATTTAATAGAATTATTTAGGTTATTTGTTATAATAGGTGATGTGTATCTATAAAGTGTATAATTGTCAGCACCAGAAGATGATGTCCAATCAAGATCTACATTAAATGAAGATGTTGGAGAAGGAGTTGTTATCGATAAGGGTGGAGCGATAGGAATAAGTGATGAAAAATCATTCCAATTTAGTGATACAATATCAGAATTATTCATCTGAGTGTAGGCAAAATTTATTGATGGATAAGTCCCAATATCCCAACGTAAATCTTCTACTCCCAAAATGTGAAGAAGATTGTTGAAATTAACCTCAAACGCCCAATCGATATGAAAATTTAAAAAATATAATATATTTTGAAGCTGTATTGACGTAAGATTAAAATCTTGAGTTCTTTCGAATTGAAAAGTAATCGATTTTTGAGTATCGTTGAATTCAAATACACCTTCATTATTGAAATCCATTCCATCACCCACAATGGTACCGTTTATAACACCTTGAAGTTGAGGTGAAATTACAAAATCTAACCCTGTTGATTCATCGAGAACAATTTTATCAATGAGATATGTGGCAACTTTGAAATACCACTTGTGGGGTGGTGAGAGGTATTTCTCACCTAAATATTTTATTATGGGCCATAGGTGAATTCTAATATCACACGAAATTAAGTTTCCCACAATATGATTACCAATAGAAAGATTTTCAATGGAAATATAATCAGCTACAACACTTTGGTTTAGAGCCTTATCAATTAGTACTTGAGTTTTTCTTGCCGTTAAGCCACTTAATCCGTCTTCAACACCAAAAAGTCCCAATAATAAATTTATTTCTTGATTTGGAATAGAGAAATGTATCCTATCACTTTTTGAAAAATTATAACTTCCTGAAAATAACAGCATGCTGAAATCCATAGAAAAATTAATCATATAATCGATGGTGATATTAGGATTTCCCATATTCCCTATTGAGAGTGTTAAATTGCTAGTTTGACCAACTTCAGGTTCAACTTCAGGATAATTTATAGTAAAGTTAACAGGAATATCAACAGTGGTATTAACTTCTATATCAAACCTTGAATTAAAATAAAGATTATCAGATTCAAGAGACCCAAACCAATCTTTAACATGAGGTTTGATTAAAAGAATACTTTCGAGACCTGAAACAATAAAAGGAGCAGTAAATAAAGAATTAAAATATAATGAGAAGGGGGTAGTTTTGGGAAAATATTTCCCAATAGCCCATAAATGCCAGCCGTCATTAAGAAAATCGTTAATTGTATCATTATATAAATTTTTTAATGTTAAATCAGTGAGAGGGAATCTAGGAATTTCAGTCCAATTAAAGGTTGTACCTACTAAACTATTGTAAGGTTTTATTTCATAGCCGTGGGAATTTGTTGTAGTGGCAAACCGTATTGATGAGCCAAGACGGTTTTCCATACTTATAGGTGTGCTACTTATTGTTGCATTCATTTTAACCGTTTCATTTAAAAAAGGAGCAAGTTCAGCAGTGATATTAATTTTAAAATTATGAGTACCATCGCTAAAACTGGAATTTGAGTCAATTATTTGTGCATAACGATCTTTAAAATCTGCCCACGAATCGTCTTGAAAATAAGCAACACGATTTGGAAAACTTCCAATAGAATCTGGGTTAATATACATTATGAAAGGTGTCCAATCATTATTAGATTTCAAACCACCATCCTCAAGTTTACGTTCTGTATATTCATAAATATAAATTAACGCAAGAGAATCTCCATATACTTCATCCTTACCTTCTACAATCCGTTCATATACTTTATCTGGTTTATCTATGAATCCATTAACTTTTCCTAATGAAGGACGATACATATCCATTATTTGATTTGCAGTTAAATTAATGCTTGCTGATCCTTCAGAAACAAGCACACCTCTTGTTGATACTCTTGGTTGATCTAGAAGGTTATATCCGGGTCCCCACATAACTAAGTAGTACCATCCTGCTTTATTCATGGAGCCTACTAATTTAATGGTTTCATTAAGTGTTCCACTTCCACTTATTAAGTTTCTATAGGAAAAAAGCCAATCATTATTAGTATGAGATGCATCAAAACTATCAATGGTCCTGATATTAGGCCAGATACGCCAAGGTTGTATATAATTTTCAAAATTATGAAATTGGCTTTGGTTGAAAAGATATAAATTAGTATATAAATTATCTGAAGAAGGATTATATTCCCATGAACATGTAATATTAAAAGCAAAATTATTTCTGGCAAAAAAAACCGTCGTATCGTAAGGATCATCCATTTCACCCACTTCATCCTGTACTAAAGCAATGTTAGTAGATGGTAATGATGCATCATTATCGAAATCACGAAAACGAGTCCAAGAGGAGTTCGAGGGTTGTAAAGTGACATTCAAAATATCTAAATTCGTGTAGGAAGTCGAATTTTCCGGATTAAAATCGGTTAAGTTCCCTACAAGTGAATCCAATGATAAAGATTTGTCACTGTTGTTATAAAGCTTTTTTTGATTCGATTTCCATGTAAATATTGAACTGAATTCATCGGTCAAAGGTGTAGCTAGATTTAGATTAGATTTTCCATCAATTGAAGTATTATCTGTATTACTTAAATTTGGAGAATTGAGGAATGGAAAGAATAAGAAGCTAATAAATAAAAATAAAAATAAAAATATTTTAACTTTATTTTTCATGTGATTTTCGTCTCTTAAATTAATATTAAAACTAATAAAGAAACTAAAAGATAATATTTAAATTTTTTTTAATAAAATATCTATACCTTGAGATAACAAAATGGAATGAAAAAAATTTTGATGATGCTCTAAAATGCTATAAGCATTGTATTTCATGCGATTTTCTAGATTATCTTATGAAGATATTTGCGAGAAATTTGAAGTAGATGATGAATTTTTGGTCACAGAAGTAATGAAAAGTATGCTAGAAAATGGAGAAATTTATGGTGAATATTTTACTAGACAAAATCAATAGTATTTGACCAGAACCCTAAGTAAAAAACTTTACTTAAATGTATATAATATGAGAGTTTTAAGACACAGCTTAAAAAAGTGGATACATGTATTCTTTATAATAAATACCAATGCTGGAACAAAGATTGTAAAGCGAAAGACACCCCTTTTGTGGTACTAAATGGGTATATCAAAGATGAGGATTTATTTGATGGTGGTTGCGATTCTTGTCACGAGTCTTTTCATCGTGAATTTGTCGTTGATGGTGATAATAATCTTTTATTACAATTTCAATGCAACGGGAAGTTATGTGAATCAAATATAGATCCTTATAGTTTTAATTTAAAAATAGGTGAATGGGAGGGAATATCTCCAAAAATAGTGTTATATGATGATTCTGCGGCTCCGAAAGGTCAAAAATTTGAAAGAGATATTAAAAAAAACACATAAAATTAAAAAAAAATCGCATTATAGAAGAGAATGAGCAAAAGTTAACCGATCCTTTACCAAATCAAGAACCTTATGAAATAACTTATAAAATTGAAGAGATGCCATTACTGGTGATGAACAGCAATGAATACAGCAGTTTTTTAGACCGTCATCACCAAAAAGTAGTTGTTCTGGTCGATCTTCCAAATTTTATTAGAACTATGCGTGGATTATACCCTCATAATTTCAAGGATGTGTTAAGAAAAGCACATGATGGTATATTACAATATATTGAAAATTCCTTCCTTACAGCAAAGGATTATATTATAAGATATTTCTCAAAACCGGCAAAGGATCTCAAGATTCCAAATAATATTATCATAAACTTCTGCTCTAAAAATTCAAATAGGGAAATATTTCACCTTTTAAAAGTTCCAAAGGGTGGGGGTTATAGCGATATCGATAACTATCTAATTGCTAATGGCGTAGAAATCCTTGAAAGGTGTGAACTTCGAGGGTTTGTTATTATAAGCAGCGACAAGGATTATTTACCAGTACTGCGAATCGCGATTTATAAAAAGATTAAATCTCAGATTATTGGGATTAACACACCTGAAATTTATGAGGAATACAATATACCTGCCATTACTTTTCTTGGTATGATGAAATTTTTTGATAAAATCTAAACCTAATCTTTGTGTATTTCCTTAATCGCTACACTACAATATTCACATTTGGTTGGTTATCCGCTTAAATATTTCTGAACTAATTCTTTTCTCTCTTCATTCTTGCAGTGCTTAACTACTGGAAAAATGCTTCTGGTACTTTCTTCTTTTTTAGGATAGCCTTAGTATTGAGTTTTATGATTTCTACTATCTCATCAATTCTGATTTGATCCAGATCGTTTTCTGATATAGAAATACCTAAATCGTTATATTTTTGAAAGATCTTGAATGATAAATATTAAAAACGGCTCAAATTATCTTCAAAAACAATTTTTTTTAAATCAAGGCTGATACTTATTAACACATTAGAAATCAAAAAAATATCTCTCAGATAATTTATCATTAAAAAAGGGGAACTTTTTAAACAACCATAAGATGAATTCATCCTTTTTCCTGTTATCAATATTAAAAAAACTATTCAAACTACTCCAAATTTCTTCTCTTGAGGATTTAAAGATGATATCATTTAATTCATGTCTGAAATTTGTTAATAGAAATGTAATTATTATATCCGGGACGGAGTTAAAAAGTGAAATGAGATTTAAAAAATTTATTTCCAAAAGTTTACGTTTTAATAATAGTTTATGTGAATTGGTGAGTAATGTTAGATTTTCTTCTAAAATTGAATAAAAATTGAGAATTATTGTAAATCTATATGGTTCTAATATGGTAAAGTATCCTTTGCTAAGAAATACTTCTTGGTTCTTCTTAAATAATATATAGGGTAATTGCTTTAAACTTTTTTGGATTTCTCCAAGAAATTTGAGCATTTCTGGTATATTTAAAGAGAGGAATCTTTGATTAAACTCGTTAGAATCGAGATATTCAGCTAATCCTGGAGAAAGCATAATTTTATCTTCATCTATTATCCTCCCAACCCAGGTATTAATAGTTTTGAAATATATATAGTATTCCTCTAAAGGAGCATCTTTCAGCTTTTCTAGCATTATACCAGAAAAAAAATCAAAATTCTGAGTATAGAATCCAATTTCAAGTTGATTCATTTCTTCAAGTTCAAAAATATCATTTCTAATGAAATTATTCAGATTTTTAGTTAAACTGTGAAAAGTTTTTGAGCCTACTTCAAATATCATTCTGGGATTGTATGCTATATAAGGTTTTGGTGGTATTTTGATACTAAGTTGAGAGGTATAATTTACTAATCCCAATGCGATTTGAAGTAGTGAAGAGTTCTTCATAATAATATTAATGTCAAATTGAACAATTACATCCTTAATAGTTAAAGGGAACCTCATGGTTAAAAACCGAAAAGTAAGTAAATCTAGACGGTTTAATTCCTTAAAAAATCTTTGAAACAACGATAAATCTTTAAAAATCTCATCCAACTTATTTAAAAAATTAAATTGTAAATGGTAAATCCCCAATATAGTAGTTAAAGCGGTTACTACTTCTAAACTCTGAATGTGTAGATCATGAAATTTTTCATTAACTACTTCCTTAAATAAGATTAAAAAGTCTTCGAATAATTTCTCATCCAACTTATATAAGATAACTAGGAGATTGAATACGTAGAATGGATGCATAGCAAGTATAAACTTTTTAATTTCAGCTGAAAAACATTCAGATTGAGTTAATAGTATGAGATCTTTAATATCTTCAAGACCTATTACAAAATGAATAAGCGGTACACTAAATAACTCATATTTACCAACTCGTGAATTACATAATACACAAAAATTTGTAAAATCTTTATCTTTTAGAGCTTTCAGTATTTTTTTAGTCTCTTGATTAAAGGTTTCCGGTATACTTATTTCTAAGTAATTTTTTAAACATTCCTCATTTTCCAGCAAGGTTTTATACTTAATTATCACATTCTTAGCAATTGGGTAGAAATATTTTAGTATAACACTAAAGAAGTCCTTTATATCATTCTGATTAGAATTTAGTACAACATCCTGAAATTTCTCATTTAAAATAAACTGTTCGAAATCCCAAATTTGGTTTATTTCCTTATTTAAAATAACTCGATTCTCAATTCTTTTAAGTTTTGATGTAAAATATTGCAACTCTTGAATTTCAATTGAAGCATTAATTTCTCTACGAAATAAAGATATAATCCTAGCGTAGTAAGGTTTGCTAACTTTCTTCAAAAGCTCGAATACCTCTGTTTTGTCTTTTAATAATTCGTAATGCTGTTGAATCCTTTTTTTTATAAGAGAGTCAATCAGTTGAAATAATTCATCTTTATACTTTTTTAATTTAAATGGAAAAAAATATCGAAGTGCATTAAAAACCTTTTTAAGGTCTTCCAATTCAAGGTTAGTGAATAACCCTGAAAACCATTTCCAATCTGATAGAAAAATTGTTTTGGATACTGAAAATAAAATTTCAGATTTAAAAATCCAATCAAAAAAATCGCAAACACTCTGAATTTCTTCAGATTCAATTTTTTTTTTAAATGTAACTTGGTGCTTTTTTAATATAGATCTTATAAGTTCATCATGACTGTCAGAAAATTGAAAAAGAAAAGATGTAAGATCCTCTAAAGTGTTATTAATAATAAAGCTATCAATGTGTATTCCTAAATCTATTCCATTTGAATTTGAATTAAGGTAGTTTGCTTTAATCAAATCTAAATAAATCTCGGAGTAGAAATCTAGATTAAATTTAACTAAATTATATATCATCTTCTTTTGATCTTCCACATTAGCATATTTAATAAAATTTCTAATGTATATTTGGAATATTTCATAGGAGTAATGATTTTTATCTATTTTTTCAAGAATTCTTAAATGGTGAATATTTTCTATATCTTTATAAGTTGGATTAGATTTTTCAATTAATTCTTTAAAATCTGAGAATATAGCACTCCATAATTCTTTAGAATAATTTATAAAATGGATAAATAAGCTGATATAATAAGTTCCACCTGAATCTTTTAATTTTTTAAAGATCTCTTCTTTAAAACATGAGACAAAATCAATAAAACTCTTATCACTTAAAAGATCTTGAATACGGTCAAAAAATATATCCAATTGTTTAGGTTCAGTTTGCTTGATCTTATTTTTCCAATTTGAATCAAGAAGAAAATTAATATCTCCAAAAATTTTTCTAATTGTTGTTTTAAAAAACACATTATCTCTAATTTGCTCCTTTCTATAATCTTCAATGTCTTTTTTATCAAAGTAATAGGTCTCTTTGTGTCCTCCAAACAAATTTGGTGTTGTTAACATTGAAAATCCATAAATAAAATTATTAAATTCTGATAATGAGTTCCTTAAAATTTGTTCTTTAATTCTGTCTGAATTATTAGCTTCCATAATTTTTGAAAAGGAGATATAAAGTCTCTTGGAAAGATCAAAGTTAAGACCAGCGTTAGCTCGAATCCAAGCAAGACTTCTCTCATGAATAAAATTACCATAATGATTTCCTTCAAATAAATATAGTTGGATAATTTCTAATGTAAGACCCGGGTAAAGATCTTCGAAGGTGTTTAAAAAAACATTTTTATAAATTAAAGCCATTTGAGAATGAGGAATTCGAAACTCAATTTTATCGAAAATTCTATTATACTTTACTACTTTAAATTGAATTTCATGAATATTTATTAGAAAAGAAGTTATATCTTTTATCACTTTATAATCTAAGTTCAATTC
>SDBU01003345.1_pt1 | contig 20474 bp, 15 predicted proteins | sample 2277071 | NCBI WGS metagenome assembly SDBU01 (sample SAMN10397929, study PRJNA504765) | marine sediment metagenome | isolation source: marine sediment core GS08_GC12, 126 cmbsf | place: Arctic Ocean: Gakkel Ridge, Loki's castle | collected 2008
GCCCCCAATGTGCTCTTCATCGTCCTGGACGATACCGGCTTCGGCCAGCTGGGTTGCTACGGCAGTCCGATTGAAACGCCAACTTTGGACACACTGGCAGCCAACGGCCTGCGTTACAACAACATGCACACCACGGCGCTGTGCTCGCCCACCCGCACCTGCATCCTGACCGGGCGCAACCATCACTCCAATGCCATGGCAGGTATCACCGAAGTCTCAACCGGCTTTCCCGGTTACAATGCCAACATCCCCTTCGAGAATGGCTTCCTGTCGGAGATGCTCCTGCAGCACGGCTACAATACCTATGCTGTGGGCAAGTGGCACCTGACCCCTGCCGACCAGATCTCCGCGGCTGGACCCTACGAACGCTGGCCTCTGGGACGCGGCTTCGAGCGCTACTATGGATTCCTGGGTGGTGATACCCACCAATACTACCCCGACCTGACCTACGATAACCATCGCGTCGAGCCCTCCAAAACCCCCGAAGAAGGCTACCATCTGACCGAGGATATCACCGATAAGGCGATTAGCTTCATCGCCGATACAAAGCAAACCGCTCCCAACAAACCCTTCTTCCTGTATTACGCGACAGGAGCGATGCACGCCCCCCACCACGTTCCTAAAGAATGGGCAGATAAGTACAAAGGCGTCTTCGACGATGGCTGGGAGGCCTATCGCGAGAAGGTGTTTGCCCGCCAGAAGGAATTGGGCATCGCCCCCGCGCAGGCTGAACTCTCCCGGCATGATCCGGATGTCAAGCCCTGGGATCAATGCTCCCCAGAAGAGCGAAAGCTCTATGCCCGCATGATGGAAGTCTTCGCCGGATTCCTGACCCATACCGACCACCAGATCAGTCGCCTGCTAGATTTCTTGAAGAGTATTGACGAGTTTGACAACACGCTGATCATGGTGCTTTCCGACAACGGGGCCAGCTCCGAAGGAGGCCCGGAAGGTTCGGTAAACGAAAACCTGTTCTTCAACTTCGTTCCCGAGTCGCTTGAGGAAAATCTGGCCGCGCTGGATGAACTCGGCGGCCCAAAATACTTCAACCACTATGCCTGGGGTTGGACCTGGGCCGGCAACACCCCTTTCCGCCGCTGGAAGCGCGAGACCTACCGCGGCGGGATCAGCGATCCCTTCATCGTACATTGGATAAATGGCATCCAGGCCAGAGGCGATGTGCGCACCCAATACACCCACGCCATAGACATGCTGCCGACTGTCCTGGACGCACTGGACATCGATCCTCCGGGCTCAATCAAAGGCGTCACCCAATCCCCGATCCAGGGAGTCAGCTTCGCCCACACCTTTGAAGATGGGGGTGCACCCGGCAAACGCAGCACCCAATACTTCGAAATGCTGGGGCACCGCTCGATCTACCACGACGGCTGGCGGGCAGTCTGCCCCTGGCCAGGCACCTCCTTCGTCGAATCCGGCCGGACCTTCGGCACACCCATCACTGCCGAACAATTAACCGAACTGGATGCCACAGGTTGGGAGCTGTACCACGTGGCGGAGGATTTTGCTGAAAACTATAATGTAGCGGCTGAGAATCGAGCCAAACTGATCGAGATGATCGCCCAGTGGTACGTCGAGGCCGGTAAGTACAACATCCTGCCGGTGGACGGTCGCGCTCAGCAGCGCTTCGCCGATGAACGCCCGCAGATCGCCGCCGACCGCAGCAGCTATACCTTCTACCCAGGTACGCAGGAAGTGCCGGTCAATGCTGCCGCCAACATCATCAACCGGCCGCACAGCATCACCGCTGACGTGGATATCCCCGAGGCTGGCGCAGAAGGTGTGCTCATCTCTCAGGGCGGCATCGACGGCGGCTATTCCTTCTATGTCAAGGATGGCAAACTCCAGTACCTCTACAATTACGTCGCCCGTACCTTCTACCACGTCGAATCGACCACTCCTGTACCCGCCGGAAGACACCAGCTGCGCTACGAATTCGAAGTAACTGGTAAACCGGATGTCCTCAAGGGACTCGGCTCAGCTGGCCTTGGCCAGCTCTATATCGATGGAGAACTGGTCGGGCAGGTCGTGATGGAAGTCACCAACCCGATCATGCTCGGTTTGGCCAGCGGGGTCGCCATTGGCGCAGACCCAGGATCGCCAGTCACGGATAAATACCAGGCACCGTTCGATTTCAGCGGTGTCATTCACAATGTGACCGTGGATGTCAGTGGTGAGCTGATCCACGACAGCGAAGCCGAGATGCGGGCCATTATGGCTCGGCAGTAAACTCGCTTCTTAAAAAACATGGTTTAGAAACCGGGTTTCTCGAAGAAACCCGGTTTCTTTGGGCACTGAAAGACAGCTTTCCACAGCCGCCATCTTCATCAATTTACACCCTTTTAGAATTCAACGTCACGAAAGGATCTGATGAAACTATGCTGACAGGTAAGCGGCCAGCAATCGAGGTAGAATATTAACAACCACAAATAAGAATTGGAATCCACATGACTTTAGAGATCGCAACCGTCTTTGCCATCACCGCGCTGGCTGTCACCCTTTTCATCACTGAACGAGTACGGATGGATCTGGTTGCCCTGCTGGTGATGGTCAGTTTAGCCCTGACCGGTATCCTGACGCCGGTCGAGGCGCTGTCTGGCTTCAGCAACCCCGCGGTGGTGACCGTTTGGGCGGTGTTGATCCTCAGCGCCGGCTTAGCCCGGACAGGCGTGGCTGGGTCAATCGGACATCGCATTCTCCGCCTGGCTGGCAACGGCGAAGCGCGGCTGATTTTGATGATCATGCTGATGGCCGGTATCTTATCCGGCTTCATGAATTCCATTGGCGTTGCCTCCCTCTTCCTTCCGGTGGTGATCGATATCGCCAGGCGCACCAAAATACCGCCATCCAAACTGTTAATGCCTTTGGCTTTTGCCGCTCTGATGGGAGGTCTGATCACACTGATCGGTACACCGACTAATATCTTGATCAGCGAAGCGCTGCGTGCTGCCAACCTGGAGCCCTTTGGCATGTTCGACTACACCCCAATTGGCATATTCGTCCTGGTGGCTGGGGTTGCTTTCATCGTCCTGCTCGGCCGCCGCCTGCTGCCCGATCGAGATATCAGCCGTGAGACTGCAAGAGATGCGCAAACGGATTATAAAGAATTTTATGAACTTCAGGACCGCATGGTTTTGGTTTACCTGCCAGACGACTCCAACCTGGCTGGGAAAACCCTGGGAAATAGTAAACTGGGTTCGATCCTGGGATTGAACGTGGTCGCCATCATCCACGATGGGCACACGCAGTTGGCTCCTTCTGCGGGTACAGTTCTCCAAACAGGAGACCGGCTTCTTTTAGAGGGGCGCCCTGACCAATTGACAGAATTTCATGATCGCCAGCATTTAGTTATCGAGGACGAAAAAATTGCCATCGAAAGATTAACCTCAGCAGAGATCCAACTGGTTGAGCTGCAGCTTTCGCAAGACTCGTCTCTCATCAACCGCACGCTGCGCCAGATAGACTTTCGCCAGCGTTATGCCGTGATCGTTCTCGCTATCCGCCGCGGAGAAATTGTCTGGCGTACCAACCTGGAAAGTATCCCTCTGCGAGCGGGAGATAAGCTGCTGGTCCAAGGCGATCAAGCCCAACTTGACGCCATTCGCGAAGATAGGGATTTTATTGCCTCGCCTTCTCAGGCGGCACAGGTTTACCAGCTGGAAGAACGGTTGATGTTGGTTAGACTACCCGAGGATTCATCTCTGGTCGGGAAAACCCTGACGGAGAGCAGGTTGGGGGATGCCTTTGGTTTAGGGGTGATGGGTATCATCCGCCAGGAGAAGACCCATTTGATGCCCGGTCCGCATAAGCGTTTGGAAGCTGGAGACACTTTACTGGTGAAATGTGATCGAGAGGATTTGCTCACCGTGGATGGATTGCAGACCCTCAAAATCGAAACCGAACCACCACCCGAACTGAGCGAACTCGAATCCGCAGAAGTCGGCCTGGTGGAAGCCGTGCTCTCTCCTCATACCACCCTGGTTGGCAAGACCTTTCGCGAGATACACTTTCGGGTCAAATATGGTCTCAGCGTTTTAGCTATCTGGCGGGAAGGGCAGGCCTACTACTCAAACCTGGGTGAGATGGCGCTGCGCTTTGGCGACGCGCTCCTGCTCCACGGCCCTCGGGCAAGAATAAAACTCTTGGGCAGCGAACCGGATTTCCTGGTGCTGACCGAAGAGGCCCAGGAAGCGCCCCGCACCAATAAAGCCCTGCTGGCAGTGCTGATCATGGTGGTTGTGCTTCTGCCGGTCATATTCGGTCTGGCACCGATCGCCATCATGGTTGTGGTGGGTGTGGCGCTGATGGTTTTGAGCGGTTGTTTGACTATGGATGAGGCTTACCGGGCAATTGAGTGGAAAGCCGTATTCTTGATCGCGGGCATGATCCCCTTGGGGATCGCCATGCAGAAAACTGGAGCCGCTAGTTTTATGGCAACCGGGATGGCGGGCCTGCTCGGGGTCTACGGGCCAACAGTTGTCATGGCCGGTCTGTACATCCTGACCTCCCTCGCTTCCCAGATGATGCCCAACGCGGCCGCGGCAGTGCTGCTGGCACCGATCGCGCTGAATATCGCCAGCGATATGGGTATCTCTCCCTATCCCCTGGCGATGACCGTCGCTGTGGCCGCTTCCGCCGCCTTCTTGAGCCCCGTAGGTCACCCGGCCAATCTCTTGGTCATGGGTCCCGGCGGCTATCGCTTCAGCGATTACCTCAAAGTCGGCCTGCCCCTGACTCTGGTCGTGCTGGTGGTGGCGATGTTGGTGCTGCCAATCTTCTGGCCGTTTTAATTCGTGAGGGTTACCAGAAAGATAAACAAGGTACACTGGCCCCAGATCACGCCCCTGGATCATGAATACAGATCGCAGCAATACACCGCACGGCTCACTTTGCTCCGGGCACCAAACGCTATCTCTTCATTATCCTAAAATAATACGCGCATCCAACGCCTTGCAGCCATCCTCTTCATGGAAGACGCGCAGGGGATTGATATCCAATTCCATGATTTCCGGGAAATCAGTCAGCAGTTGGGAGGTGCGCAGCAGGGTCTCGATCACAGAATCAATATCGACGCGTTTATGCCCCCGTGCGCCGGCCAATATTGGGTAGCCGCGCAGATTTTCGATCATTTCCAAAGCTGCACGCTGTGAGATGGGTGCTACACGCACTTGCGACTCCTCAAAAATCTCCACAAATATCCCGCCCAGACCAACCAGCACAACCGGCCCAAATTGGGGATCTTGCCGCCCGCCCAGGATCAACTCGCGGCCTCCACTAACCATCGGCTGTACCAGGACCCCATCCAATTTCGCCTCTGGATAAGCCTGATGGAGGCGCTCCATCATTTCCTCAAAAGCCTCTGCCACCGCAGGGCCGTTGCGCAGGTTCAGCTGCACCCCGCCCACATCAGACTTGTGCGAAATCTGTTCGGCGACGATTTTTATCGCCACCGGATAGCCGATCTCCTCAGCCGCAGATTGCGCTTCTGCGACCGTCATAGCGATCACGCTGGGCACCGTGGGAATCCCATAAAACTCCAATACCTGGAGCGCCTCCGAGATCAACAAGTCGCGCCGTTCAGTTTTCGCCTGTGAGATCAGGTCTTTCACACCCTTGCGATTCACTTTGTAGACCGGGGTTTCAGCTTTTGCGCGGATTTTAGCAGATCGAACGTAGTAATGGTGGCTCATCTCCAGCGCGCGGATCGTCTCAACCACCTGGGTAAAGATCGGGAAATCGTAATTTTGCTTTAAGTAGGTGACCTCCTCCGCAGCAGCCGAGATGTAATAGGCGACCGGTTTATCATACTTTTCCACCAGCTCGATCATGCGATCTAATAATTTCCTACTGGTCAGGTTTTCCGATTCAGAGAGCGAAGTGTGCAGGAAGACGATCCCATCCACATCTTCCAGCTGTATGGTTCGCTCGACGATTTGAGCGTAAACGTTCAGATCAAAAAGGTCACCGAGATCGAGTGGGTTGGTCAACCTGATCACCGAAGCGCGGAAGTGCTTTTCGATCTCGCGCAAAAAACTCTCCGGGAAATGTGCCAGGTTGAAACCTGCCAGTTCGGTGGCATCCGCGGCGATGACCGCATGCCCTCCGGAACGTGAAATAATAGCCAGGTTTTTGCCCTTCATCGGGGGCAGCCCTAAAATTTTTAGGTTATTACCCACGGTAGTGGCGGAGTTAACGCGAATGATCCCCGCCTGGTGGAATGCGGCTTCGACGATCTTGTCGTCACTGGCCAGCGAGGCAGTGTGAGATTGGGCGATGTTCTTCCCTAGCTCCCCAATATTGGCCTTGAAGATCACCACCGGCTTGTGAGACTTGCGGGCGATCTCCATTAACCTTCTGCCGTCGCGGATGCTCTCCAAATACATGAAGATCAAACGGGTGCCTTCATCCGTGATCAGATACTCCAGCATATCCTCCGCATCGATATTGAGCATATTGCCCACCGAGACAAATTTATTCAGTCCGAGACCCTCATTGGCCATCAAATTCAGGGCGCTCATGCCGACCCCACCGCTTTGGGTGATCATGGACACGTCACCTGACTTGACGAACTTTGTCAGGCGCGGAAACGGGACACACATCCCATTTTCCATGTTGATCGCGCCGATGCAGTTCGGGCCCACAAACTGAATCCCGTACTCTTTGGCTACCTGGGAGAGCTCATCCTCCAGCTGGCGTCCCTCATCGGTGTACTCTCTGAAACCGGCGCTCTCGATGATCGCCCAGCGGATGCCCTTTTGTCCGCATTCTTCCAAAATCGTCGGCACCGTCTGGGCCGGCGTCAGGATCACCGCCAGGTCGACATGGTCGGGGATATCCCCCACGGAGCGGTAGATGCGCCGCGTTTCGATCATGCCTCCGCTGGGTCCGACTGCATAGACGATGCCGTTAAAACCATATTCCACCAGATTGGCGACAATATTGCGTCCCAGATTGGTCGCTTTTGCAGAAACGCCGATCACGGCGATGGTAGATGGGTAGAAAATTTCACGCATGGTTGATTTCCTTGGTTCCAGCGAGGGTGCTGGATTAATTGATCAGCTCAATTTTAGATTAACTCCAATTTTTCGAGCCTCTAGATTATACAAGGGATAACCCAATCTGCAACCTTAACTCCAGTTCAGCTGACAACCTCAAGATCACAGTTTTCTGACCAACTGGCGATTTCTTTCTTCACCGAACTCTTCCAATCTTGCGTATGATAGAAATAAGCCATATGGCTATAACAAGATTTTCGCCTCCTGCCAGAGGCCTGCGTGATCCATTCTCCATATCCTATGATCAGAAAATATTATAATGAATTGTTTATGAAAATAATCTGACAAGCTCCGTTGATTGGGAATTGGAGACGATTGACAGTATTTACCCTGAACAACAAAGGTTTCATCTTGACCATTGTTGATTATTGGACAACCCCTTCTCCCTTCGCTCCATACTCAAATAACCTGAGAAAACAAGCTTCACGATGAATGGATATCACGTGTGTAGGGTTATGGTTAGCTTAGCAGTCCCTATCCAGAGAAGTTGTATAATACCCATGGATTGAATTTCCCAATTGAGATTCCAGAAACAATTCATACTCACTACGCAAATTGAGAAGATAACTATATGATCGAAATAATCGGACTCGACGCTGACGATACTCTGTGGCACAACGAGTTTCTTTACTACCGGGCGAAGCAGACATTTACCAAAATTCTGGCGGATTATGGTGAGCCGCCAGAGATTAAAACCTGGCTGGATAAAACCGAGGTCAGGAACATTGAATATTATGGTTATGGGATCAAAAGTTTCGCCCTTTCGATGATAGAGGCCGCCACAGATATTTCTAAAGGTCAGGTGACCGGAGCCGAGCTCGGTGAAATCATCGCCATCGGAAAAAAGATGCTCAAAGCACCTGTCGAACTCGTCGAAGGAGCCGAGGAAACACTTAAACAATTGTCAGCTCAATACGAATTGATGCTGATCACCAAAGGAGATCTCTTCGAGCAGGAACGGAAGATCGACCATTCTGGAATTTCCAATTACTTTCGCTATCTTGAAGTGCTCGGGGAGAAATCTGAGGCCAGCTACCGCAAGATCTTGGGTCAATACAATCTTGACCCGGCGCGTTTTATGATGGTGGGTAATTCCCTGCGCTCGGATATCCTGCCTGTGATCCGTATTGGTGGCCAGGCAGTTTATATCCCCAATGAGCATACCTGGTTTCACGAGAATGCCAGCCAAGAAGAGATTGGGGAGATTAATTTTGGGGAGCTGGAGCGGTTAAGCCAGCTGCCGGATTATTTAGAGCGGCTCAAATAAACTTCTGGTTGGGGGCATTGTTCGTTCTGAAGAATATATGCCCTTGTTCAGTTCTCTTTGGTCTACAGGTTCATATAAATTTCTTGCTGGGGGGCAGGCATGAGCCCTCAAGGTCAGCTGTAATAGCATGTCGTCGATCACCAAAGGGTGATTTTGGTGTCCACGCCTCTCCTCACCACCAAACTCTATATCCCCGCACTCAGGTCGGGACTGGTTCCATGTCTGCGATTAATCGAGTGACTGGCTGCTGGTTGTAACCGCGATTTACTACCTGGTCGGTATCACCCTGGCAGTCGTCCTCAAGGACAACCGGGCGTTTTGCAAATATGTCTGTCCTGTGACGGTTCCGCTCAAGATTTCCTCACGCTTTTCGCTGCCTTGTATAGAAAATTGCGCTGGAGGCGGTACCGTCCAATTCAACCTGGGTGATTTGATGCCGAATGAAGATGATGTGTGGTTTAGGGATGAAAAGGTTGGCGAGCTGAATATTTTTTCTGGTAGACCAACACCGCGCCATTGTATTGAAAGGGATTCCTAGTGATTTGTAATCGCGTATTTGGGGTGAATCCAGAACTTGAAGCGATCGACATAAAGACGCCTGTCGAAATGATCGATGCCCAGATTCTTAGGGATCTTCGTTTCCAACATCCCATCCTCGTGCGAGACTGCCCTGGCGAACCTGCTCGGATTATCTTTAGAGAAGATGGCGAGATCGGGGGTGGCGGTAAGGCTTGTCGCTGGTTAGAAGATGAGTGTATTTTTTTCGAACCTCAATAAAGGTGCATAACATGCGTTACAAACTATTAGGAAAAAGTGATCTACGCCTATCCGAACTTTGTCCTGGTACGATAACTATCGGTGAAAATTGGAAGCGGGGGATTTCGCAGGAAGAGAGCCGGGTGAACCGCATAGGCATATTCACGACAGTGCTGCTGGCTGTTGCCTCACTGGTTGCCTGTACAGAGCCGAGACCAACACCAACACAAATTGCGCCGAGCGAACCGACCGAAGAAGCTGAGATTAGAACTGTGGTAGCTGGCTTTGTAGTGGAAGTTACCAGTATGGAAGTAGTTAGCGGAGGAGCAGCAGCCAAGATCCCGGTTCGTATTGTTGTACAGAAAATCCAAGGGCGTTGGATGATTACGGAATACGCAGAAGAACGATAAGCATGACAAGCCGCAAAACCACTCGCTCAAGCCGACCCGCCTTTGTTGATGCTCCGGCAGGCAGCTGAGCTCGGTGCCGCCAGGCAGAAGCTGATCCCATTGGGAATTTCAGACCGTAAGATTAATTCGTGATCGAGTGTATCTATAGGAGGTTAAACATGTCATCGTTGAGACTGATTCTTTTATCAGGGTTGGGGATAGTTGCCGGTGGTCTTATCGCTACTCAAAGTGTCCTAAACTCAAGCTTGGGTCAACGTATCGGGAACCTCGGTTCGGTGCTCGTACTTACATTTATTAGCGCAATCGTGCTGATTGTTCTCATATTCTTCTTTCCCTATACTTCCAACTTCAGAAACTTACCCGGTATATCAGAATGGTATCTATATATTGGCGGGTTTCTCGGCGTGGTAATATTGGTGGTTCCAATTTATCTCGTTCCAAGAATTGGAACAACATCGATTTAATGGCGATCGTACTTGGACAATCTTTAATTGCATTGCTAATAGACCAATTTGGGATTTTTGCTTCACCAAAGATCGAGATTAATCTCGCCCGAGGGGTTGGAGTATTGCTGGTTGCGGTCGGTGCCTATCTCGTGGGGAGATGACTTGAGCGAGCTAAGAGTGCAAGCTTTTCCAACCCTGCTACTGCCAAACCTATCATCAGACATTGTGAAAAGTCCGAAATTTGGAAACAATAACATCTCTCTCCCCACTAGAACCGCTTTTTCGGCGGGTCATTGTCATTTCAACGCTTGGGTCACCAGCATGCAAAACCTAGGTCAGGTTTCCGAAACGCTCATCTTATAATCGCATGGGATATAATCCATAGTCGTTTTAAGAATTAAATCTGGTTATTCTTTAATGTTTTTCTTCCTGAGGATCAAGGTAACATCACACGAAGGAGGTTTGAATGAAGATTTTACCCGAATTAACGTTGACTTATGATGATGTTCTATTGGTTCCACAACATTCGGATGTGTCATCCCGCCGCAAGCTTTCTACGGAAACCCGCTTAACTTCTCAGATTAATTTGCAAATTCCTATTGTCTCTGCCAATATGGACACGGTAACCGAGAGTGATATGGGGATTGCTATCGCACATGCCGGTGGGATTGGAATTATCCATCGTTTTATGTCTATTAACGAACAAGTACGCCAGGTCATGCTTGTGAAAAAGAGTGAGTCATTTGTCGTCGATAACCCCATTACGCTCCGGGAGACTGACACAATCGGGGATGTTAATCGCATTGTGGAAGAAACATATACTGGTGGGATTGTGATTTTGGATGATGAGAGGAGGGTAGTTGGGATTGTCACTACACGCGACCTGCTATTTGAAAAAGATATGAACCGAGCAATTGCAGAGGTTATGTCACGCGAGGTGATCACAGCCCCATCGAATACAACAATAACTGAAGCTGAAAAAATCCTGCACAAGCATCGCGTTGAAAAATTACCGCTTGTGGATTTGAACGGTGTTCTAACAGGCCTAATCACGGTAAAAGATATCACGAAGTTAGAAAAATATCCCTTGGCGACAAAGGACTCTCGAGGTCGCCTAGCTGTCGGAGCTGCAGTGGGCGTGAAAGCCTCTGAAATAAATCGGTTGGAGCGACTTTTGGAAGCCGGGGTAGATTGCATTGTGGTGGATATTGCCCATGGAGATTCCCAGCAAGAGATCGATATCATTATCAATATTCGTAAAAACTTTCCCAAAGCGCAAATTGTAGGTGGCAATGTCGCGACTGCTGAAGGAACCCAACGGCTGATTGATGCAGGTGTTGATGCAGTAAAAGTCGGTGTTGGTCCTGGATCGATCTGCATCACCCGCATTGTAGCAGGAGCCGGCGTTCCACAGCTGACTGCAGTTATGAACTGTGCTGCAGTTGCGCGTCCTCAGGGAATACCGATCATCGCTGATGGCGGAATTCGTACTTCAGGCGACATCGTAAAAGCCTTAGCTGCGGGTGCCTCTACAGTCATGATTGGCAGCCTTCTTGCCGGAACGGATGAAAGCCCAGGATTTTTAATAACTCGTAATGGCCATCGCTACAAAGCATCACGAGGCATGGCCTCCCTTCAAGCCAGTATGGAGCGCAAAGTCCGGGAAACTGAAAGTGAGTTTACTGAAGAAGAGATCGAGGATTATGTTTCCGAGGGCGTCGAAGCCGTCGTTCCTTATCGCGGCTCTGCAAGTGAGTTGCTCAAACAGCTGGTTGGTGGTCTTCAGTCCGGGATGAGCTATACGAACGCCCATTCCATTGATGAGCTTCACGAAAAGGCTGTCTTCGTTCGCATGACACCTGTGGGACTACAGGAGTCCAAATCCCATGATGTAGTTTTGATGTGATCATAACTAACTGTGAAACTTTAATTAAATTAGCTTCATGGTCCCAATTATCAGCAAGAGTCGTTTTCTCGAGGTGTTTGACTCATTCAATAACCTGAATATTTTCTGCTCAAGCGCTCCAATCTTGAAACTACCGATTTATTGAGGCTAAATCATGGCGATCCTTTTTATTAGTGCAATTAACAAATTTCCAAACTCAATTGGTCCAGCTTACCCCTTTGCTCAAAGTGTAATGATGCTAAAAATCGCTCATCGGGCAAGCCGAGCGATTTTTGTGGGCGGAACGGGACTCGAACCGCGATTAATAGATTGTTTAGTGTCGCACAAGATTCCAGCATGTTGAAAAAGTCCCAGTTATTTTGGATATACTTCGAAAAAATCCCCTTATGAAATAAAAACAAAATTCATCCAAGGTGTGTTTGATTAGCCTTTTTAGGTTCTGTCCTGCTGCGATCATCACGCCTTCGATGTTGACCTTCAACAACCCACGTAGGTGAAAACGCCTCAATTGGTGGAAATCCTTCGCTTCTCCAAAAAGTGGCTCGACCCAAACACCCCGTTTTCGCATCCTCTTTTGATAATGATTCGTTTGATGATATTTTTTGACCTTCTCGATATATTCTTGGTGAAAGGATCTAAAAATGTGCCGTCCACTTTTGCTTTTGGTGCACTCGGATTTCACTGGACAAAGGTTGCATAAGTCAGCGTCCGCTCGATAAATTCTGACTTGCTCCCCTTGCCAACAAGAATATAAGAAAAGTTTTTTACCTCGAGGGCAAACATAGTGATCCAATTCAGCATCATATTGAAAATCCTCCGCAGTGTAGAAACCGGTACGTCTACTGAGGTCCGGGATGGGCATATAAGCTTTGGTCCCTGCTTCTTCCAGGCCAACAATATTTTGGCCAGTGCCATATTTGGCATCACCAACTGCAAGTTTGGGATAAAGTTGCCACCTTGATTTTACCCAATCCACAAGATCCAGCATGGGTGTGTCCATAATTGATGCCGGCGTTACTAATGCACTTAGAATAATCCGGGCCTTACCTCCATCCACCAGCTGCCTCACGCTTCCCAGTGCGTCTCCCAAGTGATATTGCCACCCCTCAAGTTGCTCTTCGCCGACCCGGCCTGTACCGTATAAGTAATAATTCGTTCCATCCGAAAGCACCTGTGTGAACTCTGTAGCTTGATCCAAAACGTAGTCCGTCGTGACGCCATTAACTGTTTGACTCACCCGGTCACTCTCGCATCCAAACTTCCCTATTGACTTCCCATTACATCTGTACGCATAACTCGATGTTGTCGAAGAACCGGACACAGAAATCAGCCGGTTGGCGTGATCGTAGGTATATGTGTTGGTCCCATCACTCAGCAAATTCCCGTTACTATCCCAGGTATTCGTCACCCCATCTACACTGGTCAGGCGGTTGGCGATGTCGTATGTATAGCTGGTCGTCCCGGTATCGGTAGTCTCGCTCAGCCGGTTGCCCACCGCGTCGTAGGCCTGTCCTTTGCGAAGGCGAAGGGTGTAGGTGAAGTACTCCCCGCTGGAATAATCCGCCTGGGTCAGCCGGTAGAGCGGGTCGTAGGTATAGGTATAGGTAGTCGTCCAGTCCTGTGAGGCTTCGCTGATCTTGGTCACGAAGCTATCGCTGTAGGTGCCATCGATGGTAGTGTCATAAGCGCCGGGTGTGGTGAGGAAATCGTTGGAAAGGGTATAGCCGGTGATATAGGCGCTGCCGCTCCCGTCCAGGGTGATGGCATTGCCGTAGTCTTCATCGCTCCCTCCCAGGTAGGTGGAGTAGACGAGGGTGCTGCCCAAAGCACTCACTTTGGTCACGAAAGCATTCATACAGGGAGGAGATTAGTCGCTGTATGAGCCTCCGGTGGTCTGGATGGCATCTACCAACGATTACTCCGCGGATCTGGCTGCTAGTCAGTGACCTCGTCTTTTGCATTTGGAAAAGTTACATTGTACTTTACCATCAACACTCATGATTAAAGATGCATATTCAATTGACGAATTATGCTAATCGGCGAAACCAGGCCACAAAATATACGGACCTCCCTCGTCTATTAAAGGCCAAGATTCTTGGAGTAGACCATAAAAAATAGCACCTACATTGGTATCCCTCTCAATTTGAACGCCTTTTCGTTGTTCATCCAAAGTTGGGCATCCTTTCCGCTTATAAATACTACTAATTCGTATCTCATCATTTTCCCAATACATTGACAGGTTACAGCTCGCAATGTGACCTGATCCTGGAGTGTACATGACATAGTCTGGTGGACCAAGTTTTTGAACGATGCTTTCAAAAGTGAGTTCATATCCCACTGAGAACCAAATTTGTCGCACCCGGTTTTCTGAAATTAGAACATCACCACATCTGCCATTTCCAGCATACAGACAACGATAAATAATAACTCTGGCCTGGTCATCGTCCTTCCATACCCCTCCTAATTCCCGAACACTCCCGTCCTGGATAAAAGGAAGCTGATCTAGAATGTGATATACATCATCTTTTGTCGACTCGTGTAATCTAATCCCATGCCAACATGGTGGCTCACATGGTTGATCGGTGATAAAACTCCTGTCAACTTCTTCTTCTGAAGGACCGAAAAGGGTCGAGCAGCCAGCAGAAAATATGAGAGCTAGAAATAATGCGATCAACCAATTCTTCCTATCAATCATTTCTAGAACTGATTTATGGAAGGGCATTAATTTGATCCACAACATATTGTTTCCTCAATGGCCCTAAGAGTCTAAATCCTTTTTGTTCATAGTATTTTGGATAAATGTACGTGGCGAAAGACTCTGCCCAGTCCTCGAAAATTGATTTGCCAGCATATAGATCATCCGGATTGCCGGGTGGGTCCTCCTTGCCAGCATCAATATCAAACCAACACATAGGTATTATCCAAGGTTGTTGACAAGTAATAGTGCCAATCTCATCTTGTAATCCTCTGCTTAATCTTCTGGAAACATTCCAATCCCACACATGCCCAAATTCGTGGATTAATGAATAGACCGCATATTCATTATTTTGATTGAAGTGGTAATCAGGTAAAACCACATCTCCAATTATGGAAGCTGGGTCTGGAGGAGAAAATGCTGGAGAATCTGGAAATGATCCCCATCGTGCGATCTGAACATGGCCCATTGCTGACTTGAACTGTCCAACCCCTTTTAACGCAGCAGTCGTACGAATGATCGCTTCCGTGACAAGATCCAATTCATGAATTGAGCGCCAGTATCCATCAAACCAATCACATAATAATTGGGCAGGAATGGCTGAAGCAAACCATGGATTATCGCGTAATAATTCATATCCAAAGCCCCAATCTTTCTGAATTTCAACGCCAAATCCGAGAAGCGCAGCGCGGATTCTATTGGCTTCATTGGAATCAGCTTGAGAAATGAATCCCGATGGATCAGAGAAACGAACAGGATTTGAGTAGGCATACAACCAGCTGTTCAGTGACAAAGGATGATTAAAATCTCCCGGCCACACATCCTTTGTGATAAATCTCCCTAATCCCGGCTCATAATAACGTGCTCGCAAATAGATCATCCCATTTCCATCCGTCCACTCATTGGTGAAACCGTAAGGAGAAGAACCGGTTCCGACGCTTTTCATCACCTTGCCGAACGGTTGGTAGGATTTCACCAGTGTCACGGCCCCAGCATCATCCGACAGCTGGCGCACAGAACCCAAGGCATCTCCCAGGAAGTACTCGGCTCCACCCGCATCATATTGGGCAATACGCCCAGCCCCATACAAGTAAGTATTCGTCCCATCGGCCAACACCTGGGTGAGCCAGTTGTTCAAGTCCAGGGTGTAACTTTCTGTCACGCTGTCCACTGTCTGCTGCAAGCGATCTCCCAGCCCATTATACTTATAACTCGATGTTGTCGGTGAACCAACCACGGAAATCAAACGGTTGGCGTGATCGTAGGTATAAGTATTGACCCCATCATTCAGCAAATTGCCGTTGTCATCCCAGAGCCTGTCCTGAACGAAGTGAAGGATGTAAGCCACCCCGTCCACGCAGCCAGGCGACTGGCGTCGTCGTACCTCGTCGATTTACAGGATCAACCACTACAATTGACCGAAGCGAAAATCCGGCGACGTCTGGAAGAGAGTGTAGTGGTTGCCATCTAGAATATTCAGTATGTTGACAAATTAGCATGAAATGTCTACAGAACTTTGACCTAATTCGGTTTTAAGGCTCCAAGAAACCCGGCCATTCCTGGCCATACTGGCGTTGATAAGTAAATTTGTCTGGTAATTCGTAATGAACCCCATTTATGCTTAAGTTCTTATCCAGCCCATGACCATCTTCTATAGATTCACATCGATCTTTACCATCAGTAATACTGCTTTCTGCCAATATTTGCCGCATCTCCCATGAATAAAATATGTCGCATGTCCTTCCATCCATGTGTAAAACAGGCCTGACAAAGTCTGGCGGCCCGAAATGATCAACTAAATCCTTTATGAGGAGCGTATATTTTGGTACGAACCTCACGGCTACCAGCTGATTATTCACGAGTTCCAATCCAACACAGTGTATTTTAGGAACTCTACAATCTGCGTGAACCCGTATTGCTGGAACAGCCTGTTCGGTTTCAGGATCCCAATAGTAAGATGGACTCTCACCAATTGTGCTTGCGTTTATGAAGGTCAAATCTCGAAGCTTGGCAATTACATCGGACTTCGTTGATTTACCCAGTTCCAGCGTCTGCCAACAGGGAGCATCACAGGGCTCTCCAGTTAACAGACTTCTATCTACCAAGGATTCATCCAGGATAGGTGTGGGCGTTGGAGTTCCCAAGAGTGGTTTATCACGAGAAGAGCACCCTGTAAACAATAGTCCCAGGACTCCCAAAACAAAGAGCCGAGAAAATAATGTTGTGAACCACCATGAATATGCTGAGACTGATTTATGGAATAGACTTGATTTGATTGCGAACATAGTTCTCTCTAACACCGCCGTGTTCTAACGCCGTCCAATTGAAATAATTCAATAACCGTTCAGGGTACACATAAGCTTCAAACGATAGAGCCCAATCTTCCATACCTGGTCCAGTCAATATCGGTCCGGTTTGACCATAGGTTGAAGCGTACGAAGGACAATTTGGATCAGGACCATCCTTTGCACAATTAAGTGGAGTGCCTGGAGGAACTTCCGGATCAATGGTAGTTATCGAGTTAGTAGACGGATCGTAGTGTTTAGCATAAGGGTACCAACCACATTCTCCACTTCCGCCGCAGATCCAGGTGCCTAATGTCTGTATTAATCCCATAGACAACTTGTTGCCTGAACGGTAATCCCATACATGGGCAAACTCGTGAATCACAATTCCTGTTGTAAACCTCTCATCATTGTTTCCTATATCGTTCGCAATAATAATATCGCCTAACAATGAGGACAGCTTCCCTGGGGGGGCAAAAGAAGAAATATTCAAATTGAGACGTACAATATTTAGCTGTGTTCTCAATGCAGAACGTATTTTCTCCGCTCCTCCCAATCCATTCGGTCCAGCTAATTTTTCTACTCCATCTCTAATACGCTGCAACTCATTAAGTGTCCTCCAATTACCATTCCTCCAATAGGGCGCACATTCATTTATAGAAACAGGGAGCATATCAAAAGGTGCTAAGTAGCCTCTACCCCAATCTTTTTTTATCTTTACACCATAGATTTTATAAAGTTCTTCAACAATTCTATCGGCTTTCGGAGCTTCCATCTCGGAAATCATTCCCGATGGATCCCTACGATTAATTGGATTTCCCTCGACATAATTCCACCCGTTCAATGACAATGGTCTGGTGGACTCACCGGGCCAAACATCTTTGGTCAAAAAACGGCCGGATTGGGGCGCGAAATATCTCGCCCGCAAATAGACCAATCCACTTACATCCATCCACTCATTGGTGAAACCGTATTGAGAAGATCCAGTTCCAGCGCTTTGCATCACTTGTCCGAAAGGTTGGAAGGTATTGGCCAGTGTCACAGCCCCAGCAGCATCTGCCAGCTGGCGCACCGAGCCAAGAGCATCTCCTAAGAAGTACTCGCTGCCTCCCGCATTATATTGCGCTATACGCCCATTGCCATACAGGTAGGTATTCGTCCCATCTGTCAGCACCTGGGTGAGCCAGTAATTCAAGTCCAGGGTGTAACTTTCCGTCACGCTGTCCACCGTCTGCTGCAAGCGATCTCCCAACCCATTATAAGCATAATTGGAAGTAACTGAGGGACCAACCACGGATATCAAACGGTTGGCGTGATCGTATGTATATGTGTTGACCCCATCACTCAGCAAATTGCCGTTGTCATCCCAGAGCCTGTCCTGAACGAAGTGAAGGATGTAGGTCACCCCATCCACGTCAGTCAAGTGGTTGAAGATGTAAATGTTATCTTAGCCTAATTAAATGAAATTTGATTCGTGATATAGGATATGCAACAATAAATCTACACCGATCAGAGAAGATTTTATATAAAACCTTGTCACCTCGGGTTTGCGGCCTGGTTAGAATATAATTTACGTTACTTAATCCTCTTGAAGCCGAAACGACCAATACCAATCCGAACCTGCTAATCGTGCATGGCGTAGTTCAATACCACGGGGTGTTGTATTTTTTGCTCTTTCTGAAACGCCTGTAACTATAAGCACTACTTCGTCTTGCATTGGAACTTTCACATATTCGCAAGTATCTATTGCCCATGGGTCTTCAGGACCCAATCCTCCGTTTACTCTGTTGAAAATCTCACTATCACCGCTGTCAAATCTTCGCATCCCTTTGAGATGTAAGCGCAAGTAACCACTTTCGCGATATTCGATCCACCATTCCTGCCAATCACTTTCGTAGTGATAGTGATAATTCGTCTCGGGGTCATTGTCTTCGAATACTTGCTTATAAGTGCCATTCTCCCGGATGAAGAGGGTATCCGTACTATAAATGATGTAACTCGCTACCCAAGTGCCAATCAAATCGGACTCCTTGAATGTTTCAGGAAGAGGTGGACAGCGAACATCAATCGGCTCTTCAGGAATTTCTCTTAAGAAATACCAAACAAAAACAGCACAGCAAATTGCAACAAGGACGAGAGTAATTAATAATCCAACAAGTAATATTGGGCGTACTTTCCCGTATGGGTACAACAACTTACCGAACATCGATGATATCCAAAACCTTTGGCCAAGGATGATTTTCTAAACCACAATCAAGATACCGCTCTGTCCAGATAAAGGTCTGCCTCATTATGCCACCGCCCGATCCACCCGTTCGGAATCTGGATCGAGGTTCTAATAGACTTACGATTTGGTTTCCATCCTTATCGTGAAATGTGGCAATTATGATCATTGCAGGCATAAATCTCAGAGTCTGATTTTCTTTAATAACTTGTTCCAGCGATAATGGATTTCCTTTTTGCGATTCTGGTGGCCAACGCCCGGGGATATGCGTGCCTGATGCAAGATCTGTTTGGTTTCTGATCGTAAATTTAACCCGATCGTTATTAGTTTTAGTCACCGCGTAATCGAAGCTCCCCAAAAAATGCATGATAGGTAGAGGTTCGCCGCTAATTAAGATATCCGTTATTGATTTCCCATATTGTGGTAAGTTAAACCGGAATTCTGTTGGTTCCCCATGTTTTGGGATATCACCTTCTCGATAAAATCTCTTACGGAGTCGATCAATCATTCGAGCATAAGCCAGCTCCTTTGTAACCACATCTTTTCCAGAGAAACGTACTCCCACTGGACCTCGTTCGCAAATGTAATCGGTTAGCAATTCACGAGCATTATTCGGCTTGGACCATGCCGAATTTGAACAATCAAATCGACCACCCCATATTTTTCCAGCTAACCAGATGGGACCCTCCTTGCTGAATTGCCATCGGGCGATATTAACACAATCTTGAGAGTTTGATATCAAACAGGGGGGCGGGAAAAATGGGCTGGATCCACTTGGATCAGCTTTATTCACTGGGTCGACAAATGCATACAGCCAATTATTAAATGATCTGGGATACATAATATCACCTTGCCATGGATCTTTTGTGATAAATCGTCCATTTCCAGGTGAATAATACCGTGAGCGAAGAAAGATTAATCCTGTCGGATCTTTCAATTCCCCAGTAAATCCGTAGCTGCTATACCCATTACCCGCGTGATCCAATTCTTCGCCAAAGGGCTGATAGCTCTTTGCAAGAATCACTGAACCAGCATTGTCCACCAGCTGCTGTACAGACCCCAAGGCATCGCCCAAGAAGTACTCGCCGCCACCTGCATCGTATTGGGCTATACGCCCAGTCCCATACAGGTAGGTATGCGTCCCATCCGCCAAGACCTGGGTGAGCCAGTTGTTCAGGTCCAGGGTATAGTTTTCCGTTACGCTGTCCACCGTCTGCTGCAAGCGGTCTCCCAGCCCATTATGTTAGTATGTTAATGCGCTGCTCCTAAGGAACTTCAGGGGTTGCGGTCGGGCACGCTCCGGGGTACGCTTCATTTGTTGACCCGAACGGGGATGCGAACCCCGGGTACGCTGCATCAGGGCCAGCCGTCTATGGGTATGGGATACCAAGCCCGCCATTATGTTTGGCTGA
>SDBU01003346.1_pt1 | contig 20473 bp, 23 predicted proteins | sample 2277071 | NCBI WGS metagenome assembly SDBU01 (sample SAMN10397929, study PRJNA504765) | marine sediment metagenome | isolation source: marine sediment core GS08_GC12, 126 cmbsf | place: Arctic Ocean: Gakkel Ridge, Loki's castle | collected 2008
TCCTCATGGCAAGGTCCTTTCTATCCCTTATTATAGGGCATTCTGACCCTGCCAAACCTTCCTAACCTAAAGTGTCCAGTCTCAGGGGTTCACTCCACGATTGAACAGGCCAAGCAGATCCAGGAAGAACTTCTAATACCGGTATCAGTAGAAGGGCTTATTGCCACAGTGCCAAAAGAAGTGGCAGACGAACTCGCCAACTATATCTCTGATCTCCCCGTAGATTTGCACATCATCCCTTACGTTGTCTTTGCCAGGGATAGTCTCTACCTAGTTTTATCAGACCACTTTGACATCATGCCCACAGAGTTCACAGTCGTTTATGAGGGAACTACATACCACTTTTACTTCTCTGCTGGCGAGGTCGAAGGCACTTTGGTGAAGACGCCAATGGAGCAGATTGACTTCGGCACAAAGTGGACGGCCGATGAATTTGGCGGAGTAATCATTGCTGAGAGCATACAGGCATCTGAGCCTGTAAGCGCCACAGTTAGCCAAATTTCTAGTAACCCAGCGTCCTTCGCCTTCAAGAGAGTGGCTATAGATGGCAACTACCTTGTAGCCACAGCAACGATTGATTATTCCGAACTAAAAGTGCCTTTCGGGGCTGGAATTCTTGCCGATAGTCCCAACGAACTCTTGTTTAAAGAAGAAGGGCCAAGACTTGAGACAATAGATCCTGAGCGGAAGACATGGCAGCTAAGAGAAGGCCAAGTTGTGGGCACAGTTCTTTACCCCACAGATGAAGTGCTCGCTTACCTTGATTACTCAGCACCATTGACTACACAGGAAATAGCCGCGCAGGTCAAACCCGTTCTCATAGTGGATACCCTGGTTGAGGATGTGGTGGAGGTAGCCAACATCAGTGACCTCAACCCCCTCACTGGCAACCCATCCGAATACTGGGGAAAGGTGGTTGAGTTTAATGGCTATGCTTTAGGATACAATCTCTCACTCAAAGCAGTAGCCTCAGCTATTGCTCGGACCGAGATACCTGTGAATGTTAACCTGCTAGCAGTGGGTATTGCCGATAGTCTAACCGTTGGTGGACAATTGGCGATAGTGGGGCTAAACAATGACCTTGTGATAGAGATCAGGGACTGGGGAAAACCATTTGACCCTGCCTCCGTTCCACCGCCAAAGATAGATTCCGAACTGTTCAAACGGGAATTGGGTGGATTGGGGGTTTTTCTCATGAGGCAAATGATGGATGAGGTCAGGTATGTCTTCTATGCTAAGAGATATAACAAGCTGATAATGATAAAGCATCTTCCGCAAAAAGATTGAGGAGGAAAGATGGAGCTAAACATCAACAAGATAGGTGATGTTGTCACCATTGTCCTGAAAGGTAGGATTGATGCCAACGTTGCCCCTGCTATTGAGCAAGAGTTGCTCTCCCTTATCTCTAGAGGCTCACGGAGATTGGTTGCTGACCTATCTGAGGTGTGGTTTATCAGCAGTGCTGGTCTAAAGGCTCTTCTAGCAGCACTCAAAGAGGCTAAAAGAGAGAGGGGTGATCTTCGGCTGGCAGGGATGCAGGCGGAGGTTCAAAAGGTTCTTGACCTGACAGGTTTTTCCAATATCTTTAAGATTTATACCAGCGCTGAAGATGCAGCCCAAAGCTTTAGTGAATGATGCGATTGATGTCCCAGGCACAAAGAGGATGCCCATCAAACAACATATATGTTAGCCTAAGAATGTGTGACGACTAATCCTGTCCAAGCCAAATGAAGGAGGAGGAAGCAATCTTTTTCTCCGGGATTTCCCATATCAACTTGGTGCTGCTTCAAATCGATGCACCTTACGATATCCTCTCCTATAGCTTCCCCAGCATCGCCCGCGCTAACCGGCGTGACACGACGGCCGTTGCGTTCATCAGGTGCAGTGAGATGGGCACCAAGGGGATGCCGACGAGGGTGCAGAGCGGTGACCAGGGGAACGGGTCAAATGTCCACCCGCCCCACGTCACCGGATCGCTAGCCCACGCCCAACATGGCTGGTGGTTTCCGGAAAAGGATCAACCGGAGTACGGCTTTAAAGAATCCAATGTGAACCTTTTCACCGGTGGCATGCTTTACGATCCACACACTGGTTCCGAATCCTGGCGGTCATTTCTTTGCAAAGTCTACAGAGCATAGTTGAAGTAATTAGCAAAAGGAGCTATTTCTCTTAGCTATTTCTCTGTGGTTTGGAATTTATCAGCCAGGAACAAGGTAACAATATGACGGAGTGTTCAACCGTAAATATTCTTCCCTTGCGAAACTACATGTTATCCTCACTGGAACCAGTGTGCTATACTTGTGGTAGAAGGGGAGTACGACCTACAAAGCAGGGCTTGAGCATGAACATTGTTTATATGGGATACTGGCCCTGGTTGGCAATTGGATAACGCCCAAGGGAGGAAATACCTAGAGAACCCTTTCGCAAGTTTCTCAAGGAGAGCATCAAAGAGGTTGGCAGATGCGGGATCATATTGAAGAGGGCCTAAGGGTTGGAAATGATACTCATGACACAGAACTTTCTTAGGATTCCCAAAAGTATGTCTCAAGCTTATAGGTTAGTTTTCAGGTCTTTTGGCATAAGACCCTACGAAAAGTGCCAAATCAATGTTCCTCCAAATAAGGCCATAATCTTCTCACGCGGACCCCGTCCCCATAAATCTGCTCATCCCCCAATCTCTGGAAGGCGGGGAACTACGAGTTCAATGGGAAGAGCGGCTTTTGCAGGACGACAATTTTGTGCAAATTTTCGTCTTTACTACGGCGACAGATGATTCAGAGATCATTGCCAAGGGCAGGGTCGAAATAGAACCATTCCTAGGACTCATTGACCTGATACTGGGCGAGAGAGTACTTCATGAACTCATTTGGGAAGATATAGAGAAACATTAGGCGGATGGTCGCGGCTGATACTAATGAGGCCTGCCGCCGATTGTTTTTCTTGCTTTGGCAGGCTTAAACCAAAAAGCTTTTATTCTACTTTAGTCCCACTAAGCCCTCGTCCGTCGACCGGTACCGTTCGGTAGCAGGTCGATAGCAGCGGGCATCAAAACATCGCTGGTCAGAAGTGCTGGATTGCTAGACAATTTCGCAAAAGCATGAGCTGGGCACAGTTATAGTGCCCAGCTCATGTCCCTCAGCCCAGTCATACGCTATGCCTGTAAAGGTAGTGCCTTAAGGTCGAGAAAGGTGCAGTTGACACACACTTCGCTTATCCGCCCGCCTTTGCCCAGCCCAATTGCAACCCAGCAAGGCATATCGCGACGGGCATAGGCAGGACAAGCCTCCCGCTTCTCCGGCGAGCAGTGCAAAATTTCCCAGCAGTGTTTAGGAGCAGCCTCGTCGTGGATGGTGAGCCCGGCTCTCGCTACAAGCTCGCGGATTTCTGACACGGGCTGTTGCATGAACACCTTCGCTGCCGCTGGCTTGCCTGTGGTAGCTTCCCCTTGGATTGTGAGCCCAGCAACTGCCAGAACCTCACCGATGGTGGGGGCTGGCTCTCGCTGAACTCTCTTTTCCTGCACCCTCTGGTACACAGCCACACCAAGAGCCACCCAAATTAGGATCGGCATGAGGATACCTCCAAGCAGTGCCAAGATGACTTTGCCGACACCTCGTGCGATTTGCTTCACCCTTTCCATTTGATACCTCCTTTCTATCTGATTACTTCCTCTTCCTCCCAGTCCCATTTTCATGAGGTCAGTTACTCCGTAGAGAGCCATCCGCTATCAAGCCTGTTTTGGGGGCTGGCTCTCGCTGAAGTCTCTTTTCCTGCACCCTCTGATTCACAGCCACACCAAGAGCCACCCAAATCAGGATCGGTATGAGAACACCTCCAAGCAGTGCCAAGATGACTTTGCCAACACCTCGTGCGATCTGCTTCATCCTTTCCATTTGACACCTCCTTTCTATCTGATTACCTTCTCTTCCTCTCAGTCCCATTTTCATGATATTAGATAATCCGTAGAGAGACATCCGCTATTAAGCCTGTTTTGGGGTGCGCTTAAACCCTGATAATCTTGGCTCTGGCTGGGAAGATTTGCCTGCTTAAAGCCAATGGAATTGCGCATTTATGCCTACCTCGGGGCAGGCGTTTCCACCTAGCTTTCCTGTCGCATGGAGCCCAATGCAGTTTCGTGCTGTTGCTTTGTTGAAGTGCCTTGTTAGCTGGGCTATAATGTAACTGAAAGAGACAGAACTATGCGCAAGATTAGGATTGTTATTGCTGACGATCACGCTGTGGTGAGGCAAGGCACCCGCAGCCTGCTGGAGAGGGAGAAAGACCTAGAGGTTGTGGGGGAGGCTGCCGATGGGGAGGAAGCAGTAAAAGTCATTGATCAATTGCGACCAGATGTAGCCATAATCGATATAGCCATGCCCAAGCTCAACGGCGTTGAGGTGACCAGACAGGTCAAACCCCACTGTCCATCCACCGCGGTATTGATCCTCACTGCCTACGATGATGACGAGTACATCTTCGCACTTCTGGAAGCAGGAGCTGCAGCTTACCTCCTCAAGGATGTGGACAGTCGGGAGGTGGTTGAGGCAGTGAGGGCGGTGTATGCCGGTGAGTCAGTACTGCACCCGGTCATAGCACGTAAGGTTATTAGACGCTTCATATCCCCGGCGACCAAGGTTGGTGATGAGGGTTCTCTTGCATTGGGGTTGATAGCAGGGCAAGGAATGAATGTAATAAACTTCTGCTAAAAACAGGAGAATATAGTGTCAATAGCTGTTGCTCTTCTTGTGGATATAATAGCAGGTTTATTTCAGTGGATAGTTAGGTGGATTCTTATGTTCCCAATTACACTTATCACTAGATATAGAAAAAGGAAGATAATGGAAGGTATCGAAATTAGAAACGCAAAATTCACAGTTAGTGGTGATATTTATCCCGATATTAATATTCATTTTTGGATAGATAGCAAGACAACTGCAAAATTAAGAATTAGAAGCCTTACTTTATGTTTGCGGTCAGGTCAGTGGGAGTTTGCCAGAGTGCATGCAACTCCCAGTATTGACGGCATACCAGCCGTGGTTAATGGAAGAGATAACACACCAGTAAATTTAAGGTTTGACCCTCCTCTCAAATGGTGGATGGAATATAGGAGCAACATGAATATTGGTAAAGCTTTTCTGAAAGCCACGACATCTTGGGGTAATTTAAGTTGGCTCGCTAAGATAACTGAATGTTCAATGGATATACTAGGTATTGATAGAGTCTGTGATGAATATTTATCTCGTATTAGATTAAAAAGGGAAGGAGATGTTATCGTTGAGGAGAGAAACAATGGTGAGGTGTAAATTCTGCCAGCCCACAAAACAGTCAAATATGGCACTAAGTCTTTTGATAATTGGCAAGGATTTATAGAAGATTGGTCTAAATCAGGTTCTAAACCTTAATGCAAAAGAACCGAATGGAGAAACTGGAGGAATCTGGCGCCCCTGCGGAAAGGCCTGCGGAGTGTTTGCAGGCCATCATAGATGGCTTTGAAGATGAGGTGATGATCATTGGGCCTGACTTCCGCGTTAGGCAAGCAAATAATGCTGTGCTGCGACGGCTCGGAGCACCGGCAGTACACATTGTGGGACAGCCCTGCTTTCGGGTTAGCCATGGTGCTGAGGAACCGTGCCGCTCACCATGGTGCGAGTGTCCCCTTAACCGGGTCTTAGAAACGGGGCAGTCTATCCGCGTAGTCCATACCCACTGGGAAAGCCATTTAGATAAGGATTGCGAAAGGTGGGTCGAGATAGTAGTATCCCCCCTTCGGGACAGCTGTGGCTGTGTCACCGAGGTAATCGAGCTGGTGAGGGATGTCAGCGAGAGCAAGAAGTTGCAAAAGGAGATTCTCAGGGTGAACCGCGAGTTGCTGGCCCTCAATTCTATTGTCCTCACTCTAAGCCAATCGCTCGATTTAAAGGTAACGCTCCAAACTGTTGCCGAGACGATGCTCGATGCGCTGGAAGCACAGGTAAGCTGGGTAAAGCTATCAGATGACACCAGCGGGATACCAGCAGCACGGGCCGGCCGCGGACTGTCAGCTGAAACCCTGGATGGGTTAGTAGAGACTCTATATAACATGGTTTCAAACGGACAGGCAGCAACATCGGCAAGCTATTCTGTAGTACCTGGCGATGACACAGGCGGGCGCGACCAGACTCTATGGCAGTTTGCCGTAACCCCGCTGAGGTCGAAGGGAGTCGTATTAGGAACAGCAGGGGTTGCTACTGCCAGGCGACCTGTCGATCAGCAGCGTATCCAACTGCTTGATGCCATTGGCAACCAAATAGCAGTGGCTGTAGAAAGGTGCAAACTGTATGAGGAGGTACAGCTTGCCCGCGACTTGCGAGGGGAGCTACTGCACAAGGTCATCGCCGCCCAAGAGGAGGAACGCAAGAGAATTGCCCGGGAATTGCATGACGAAACCGGTCAGGCTCTTACTGCCTTGAGGCTCTGTCTAGAGAGGCTAGCCTTGGCACCAACTTCCAGTACAGAGGAGACCAAAGCTCGACTAGCCCAACCCCTAAGTTTGTGCCAGCAAGCCGAGGAGGAAGTGGACAAGCTTATCTTTGATCTCCGCCCTGCCCTTCTCGATGATTTGGGACTAGCCGAAGCTATTAGATTCTATGCTAAGACGCGCTTGAAAACAGCAGGCATAGGGATAAGCTTGAGGGTCACTGGCAAGCAGAGAAGGCTGTCGGGGGAGAGGGAGGTTGCCATCTTCCGTGTCATGCAAGAGGGTATTGCTAATATCGTCAAACACGCACATGCTAAGCGCGCGATGATACATTTACAATTCAAAACAAACCAATTGGTGGCACAGATCGAAGACGACGGCTGCGGATTTGAGATGAGCCAGGTGGTGAGTCATCGGGATTCCAAGCGTGGCCTGGGCCTGCTGGGTATGCGAGAAAGAATGAGCCTGGTTGGAGGGAGCTTGAGCATCGTATCCAAGCCAGGGGGTGGCACACGTCTCGAAGCTGTAGTTCCTGTAGCTAAAGATGGTGTTTAGAGATGAGAAGTGTCAGGGTGCTCCTAGTAGATGACCATGCACTGGTGAGAGAGGGTATTCGCTCTCTTCTTCAGCTTCACGACGACATTGATGTCGTCGGTGAGGCAAGTGATGGAAGAGAGGCTATTCAAAAGACCCGTGAATTAGATCCCGATGTGGTAGTTATGGATATAAGTATGCCTTCTATGGGAGGAATAGAGGCCACCCGTCAAATCGTTAAGGAGAACCCCTCTACAAGGGTCGTTGTTCTGTCTCGTCATGATAATCTGAGCTATGTTCGTTCTCTTCTAAAAGCGGGGGCATCAGGGTATGTACCAAAGAAAGCAGTATCCACGGAACTGGCTGCAGCGATTCGAGCAGTATACGCTGGTGACATGTTTTTGCACCCTTCCGTAGCCAAAGTGGTTGCTAAGGATTACATCCAGCTAGTCCAGTGTGAAGGCAAAACAGACCCCTACGAACGCTTAACTGAGAGGGAGAGGGAGATACTAGTGCTCCTAGCTGAAGGATACTCCAGCCATCAAATCGCTGATCAGCTCTATTTGACCGTAAAAACGGTCCTCAATCATAGAAGGAACATCATGGACAAGCTTGGTGTTGAGAATCCTGCCCAACTTATCAAGTATGCCATCAAAATAGGTTTGGTGGGTGACGACTTTTAGCTAATGTTGATATAGACACAACCCCGGAAGAAAGGAAAGAAAGGCCTCTACCCAAATGTAGAGTCCTTTTTCTATCTCACCCATAATTGGGAATTTGTCCCACGCATTTGGGACTTTTCTATCAGAATAAAAGGACTTTCCCCTATTACAAAGGGAGCCAAGGCATGTTATCTTTACAGGTAGAATTACGTATTGTGGCTAGTACTATTTTTCTGAAAACGGTTGGGGGTAGTTGGCTGGGGAAAAGAGTGAAAGGAGGAACTATATGGAGCTGAGTCGAAGGGAATTCTTGAAAGCCTCTGGGGTTGGGATGGGTGGCTTTATCCTATTCAGAGCACTTGAGCCTGATACAGTCTTGGCAGGGCATTCTAACAAGGTCTCCCTGACAAAGAAGATCGGCGAGAATACAACCATCTGCCCCTATGATGCGTCAGGCTGCGGCTTCATCGTTGCTGCAGAGAATGGTAAGGTGGTAAACATCGAGGGTGACCCCGACCACCCTATCAACCTTGGTGCTGCCTGTGCCAAGGGGGCTTCGCTGCGTCAGGTGGCTGCCGATAATCCCTGGCGTCTGAGTAAGGTTCTTTATCGGCGACCAGGTGGGACCGACTGGGAGGAAAAATCGTGGGACTGGGCGCTTGACGAGATTGCCCAGCGGATTAAAGATACTAGGGATGCCACCTTCATCGAGAAGGACGACAACGGTAAGCTGGTCAACCGCACCGAAGCTATTGCCAACCTTGGAGGCTCCGCTTTAGATAACGAAGAGTGTTACCTGCTTGCCAAATTGACCCGTGCCTTGGGTTTGGTCTATATTGAACACCACGCCCGTATATGACATTCCCCCACTGTCGCCAGTTTGGCGGAAAGCTTTGGACGTGGGGCAATGACCAACCACTGGAACGATATTGCCAATAGTGATTGTATCATAGCAATAGGGTCTAACCCCGCTGAGAATCACCCTGCTGCCTTCGGCTGGATAACTATAGCCAAGGAGAGGGGTGCCAAGCTCATTAGTGTTGACCCCAGATTCACCAGAACCTCATCCAAGGCTGACATCTATGCCCCAATGAGGTCAGGGACTGACATTGCGTTTATCAATGGCATGATTAAATATGTGCTGGATGATATTGAGCAAAACCCCACTAACTACAATATGACCTATGTCAAAGAGTACACTAATGCCCCATACCTAATCAATACCAAGTTCAAGGGGGCTGCTGAGCTGGAGGGGTTATTCTCTGGCTATGCCGGCAGTCTCAATGAGACTGATGGCAAAAAGAGGAACTACGATAAATCTAGCTGGCAGTATCAACTGGATGAGCAGGGTATCCCCAAGAAAGATAAGAGCCTCAAAAACCCTAATTGTGTCTTCCAGATTCTGAAGAAGCACTCTGCCCGTTATACTCCTGAGAAGGTGAGTAGTATCACCGGCACTCCCAAGGAAACCTTCCTGGAGGTTTGCCGAACCTATGCTGCCACCGGCAAGATGGGTAAAGCAGGTACCATACTTTATGCTATGGGTACCACTCAGCACACTTATGGTGCTCAGAATATCCGTTCCTATTGCATATTGCAGCTTCTCCTAGGTAATATTGGGGTCGCTGGGGGTGGTATCAATGCCATGAGAGGCGAATCCAATGTGCAGGGCTCCACTGACCACTGTCTGCTGTTCCACATCCTCCCCGGATACTTGAAGGTGTTTCAGGATGTGGATACTTCTCTTGACAAATACCTGGAGCGAGTTACTCCCAAGAGCAATGACCCCAACAGTGCTAACTGGTGGCAGCATACGCCTAAGTATGTGGTCAGCCTACTTAAGGCGTGGTATGGCGATGCTGCCAAGAAGGCTAACGAGTTTGGCTTCCATTACCTGCCCAAGATTGAGGCTGGTAAGAACTACTCCCACATTTCCCTCTTTGAGGCCATGTATTCGGGTACAATTAAGGGATTGATGGTTTGGGGACAGAACCCGGCGGTAGGTGGACCTAATGCCAACCTTGAGCGCAAGGCAATGGAAAATCTGGACTGGTTGCTGGTCACCGACATCTGGCATACTGAGACGGCTAACTTCTGGAGACGCCCCGATGTGAATCCAGCCGACATCAAGACTGAGGTCTTCCTCCTCCCGGCTTTGTGTTCCTTTGAGAAGGAAGGCAGTATTACTAATAGTGGACGCTGGATGCAATGGCGATATAAGTGTGCTGACGGCCCGAAAGATAGTGAGAATGACCTGTGGATGCTGACCAAGCTTACTCTCAAGCTTAAAGAGCTCTACTCCAAGGAGGGAGGACCTAACGCTGAGGCGATTACCAAGCTTACCTGGGATTATGGTGACCCACCTGATGTTCACAAGGTAGCCAAGGAAATAAATGGCTATGACCTGACCACAGGCAAGCTGCTTCCTAGTTTTGGTAAGTTGAAGGATGATGGCAGCACCACCTCAGGCAACTGGCTCTACTGCGCTAGTTACACTGAGGAAGGGAACATGGCTGCCCGCCGCGACCCGACTCCTGGTCCGTTTAACATTGGGCTTCACCCCAACTGGGCATGGTGCTGGCCAGTGAACCGGCGGATTCTCTATAATCGAGCCTCAGTTGACCTCAACGGGGAGCCATGGGACAAGGAACAACCAGTCATCTGGTGGAAGGATGGAAAGTGGGTCGGCGATGTGCCCGATGGTGGCTGGCCACCGATGGCAGTTGACCCAGATAAGACCAAGCACCCATTTATTATGAAGCCAGAAGGGCATGCCCGCCTCTTCGGTCCTGGCATGGCAGATGGTCCATTACCCGAGCATTATGAGCCGTGGGAAAGACCAGTAGACAACCTGATGTCAAATCAGCACAGTAATCCAGCGTTTAAGATCTGGAGACCTGAGGAGCAAGGCACTCCCGATAAGTTCCCGATAGTGGCTAGCACCTATCGTGTCTCCGAACACTGGCAAGGTGGGCAGATGACCAGAAACCTACCGTGGCTGGTTGAGATGATGCCCGAGCCTTTTGTCGAGATGAGTGAAGAGCTGGCAGCGGAAAAGGGCATTGCTAATGGTGATAAGGTTATTGTGAAGTCAGCCAGGGGGCAGGTGACGATGGTAGCTGTGGTCACCAAGCGCTTCCGTCCGTTTCAGATTGGTGGGCATGAGATACATCAGATAGGCTTGGTCTGGCACTGGGGTTACACTGGTCTGTCAACTGGGGACAGTGCCAATGTTCTCACGCCCCACGTTGGTGATGCCAACACTATGATACCAGAGTACAAAGCCTTCTTGGTCAACATCAGCAAGGCTTAGGATGCCGAGTTTCTAATTGGAGGTTAGAATGGCTGAAAAAGCAATCTTATATGATCCGACACGCTGCACCGCTTGTCGCGGCTGTCAGGTCGCTTGCAAGCAATGGAATGAGCTAGAGGGGGAGGTAACCACTAATCGTGGCACTTACGAAAACCCTCCCGATCTTTCGCCCCAGACCTGGCTGAAGATAAGATTCACCGAAGTACAAAGGAATGGGGGGATGAGCTGGCTATTCACCCGTCAAGCCTGCATGCACTGCACCGATGCTGCTTGTGTTAAGGTTTGCCCCACTGGTGCCCTCTATCACCACGAACTCGGCTTTGTTGCTTATGATAAGGACCTTTGTAGTGGTTGCGGCTATTGCGTAGACTTCTGTCCCTTCCATGTGCCACGAAGTGACCGTAACTTGGGCAGTGGTGTCGCCAAGGTGGATAAGTGCACCTTGTGCACCACGCCAGGCTTAGATCGAATCGCCGCTGGGTATGAGCCGGCTTGCGTCAAAACCTGCCCTCCTGATGCCCTGGTATATGGTGACCGTGATGACTTGGTGGCAGAGGGAAAGAAACGAGTTGGGGCTCTTGAAGCTAAAGGGTATAGCAATGCATGCTTATATGGTGATAACGAGCTGGGAGGCTTGCACGTTATGTATGTCCTTGATGATTCCCCTGAGGTCTATGGGCTTCCCGTGGCTCCTAAGGTCCCAGCTGCAGCAATAGCCTGGAAGGATGTAATTCAGCCCCTGGGCTGGGCGCTAGGCGGATTGACTATTCTCGGGTTGGGATTAAATTACCTTATCGTCAGGAGAGCAAAACTAGCCAAAGAACTACCTGGTAAGAGAGAGGAAGGGGAAACGGAGAAAAAGGAGGAATAAGATGGAACAAGCACAGGGAATGGAACAAGAACGAGAAATTGAACGTTATCGAAAGCCAACACGAATTTTACACTGGGTACATGCTGGCGCCTTCGTCGTCTTGTTTATTACCGGTCTTATACTCTTTGTCCCTCCTCTGGGGTTCCTGGCAGAGGATAGCTGGAGCCGTGTCTTACACCGTGTTGCAGTGGTTGTCTTTATCGTAGCGCCACTCATCTATATTCCACTCAACTGGAAGGTGACGTGGAGAGGAGTGAAGGATGCCTTTACTTGGGGAGCAGAAGATTTGGGATGGGTCAAGGCAGCGCCTCGCTATTACTTCCTGCGTGACGAGAAGGCTATGCCCCCGCAGGAGCACATGAATACCGGTCAAAAGATGTGGTGGCTTATGGTGATTGTCTTCGGAATAGTCTTTTTGATAACTGGGCTTATTATGTGGGCATTCAAGACCACTGCCCCAGCCGGGCTGCTACAATGGTGTGTCATTTTCCATGATATAGCCTTCATCGCTATTGGCTGTATGTTTTTTGTTCATATTTACCTCTCTGTGGCTCATCCTCTTATGCGTCCTCTGCGGACTGGGGCGTGGAGTTCCATGTGGCGGGGTAAAGTATCGGCTGAGTATGCCAAATCACACCATGCCAAGTGGTACGATAGAGTTTCTAAGTCCGAGGAGGCAGAGTCTGAGTGAGTACGGGAACAGATAGTAGAATTCTAAGAAGGTTGGACGAATGGGAAGGGAAAGAAGGTCCTCTTCCCAAGTCGTTAGAGTTCTACCGGAGGCTACTGTGCATTCAATCTGAGGCTAAGTCGCGTGTCGCTGTACCCAAACTTGGCTTGAGTGAGGAGGCTATCAGTAATCAAATAAGGCGTGGATCCCCGCTATTGGGGTTTGATGACCTTTCGATCGATTGGTCGCTATTGGGGAACATTTTTGAAGAGGTTACTACTCTCTTTACCAGCTATTCAGACATTTTGGGTGAGGTACCCCAGAGCCCAAAGGACTTAAGTTCTTGCCCCGCTCTCCTAAAGGAGGCAACCAAGGCTTGGTTCGAAGGAGCCCAATTACCTCCTCAGATGGCAGTCAGTGACATTAGTGAAGACATTTTAGAAGTTATGATCCATACCACTCTTAGCCCTTTCTTGATCAGCCATTGTGAAGCCTTGCTTAGCCTCGTGAACCAGGAGCAGTGGCGGCGTGGATATTGCCCAATTTGTGGAGGTAATCCTGATTTCGCTTTTCTGGACAAGGAGCGTGGTGCCAGGTGGCTCTTGTGCTCTCGATGCGATGCCGAGTGGCTCTTCCAACGTTTAGAGTGCCCTTACTGCGGCACCCAAGATCAGAGTGCGCTAGCTTATTTTACTAATGATGAAGGGCTCTACAGGCTCTACGTATGTGAGCGATGTCGACACTATCTGAAAGCCATTGACCTCCAGCATACTGACTATGAGGTCTTATTGCCCTTGGAGCGTTTTCTTACCCTCGACATCGATACCCAAGCTCACGGGGATGGATATAGTTCTTGTGCGAAAGCTAGGCAAGGTGAAGGTATGAAAAGCAATGCGGGGCAACTCTATTGACAAAGGAGGAAAGCCAGAATGAGTACGGAAGAGCAGATATCAATCAAAGATCTCCAAGGCGTAGACATCTTTGCTGGGCTTTCCGATAATGACTTGGAACAAATAAGGAAGGTCTGTATTCAGCGTACCTACCAAGCAGGAGAGCTTTGTGCAGTACAAGGTGAGACAACAGATGAACTGCGCATTGTAAATGGAGGCAAGGTTGCAATTGAGGTGCGGATCGAGGTCATACCCTACACCCAAACACTCAGCGTCGTTACCCTAACAAGAGGCAATGTGTTCGCCTGGTCTGCTCTTGTGGAGCCACATGTCCTTACTGCGTCGGCAAGATGCATCGAGAGGACTCAAATCATCTGTATCAAGGCTTCAGATTTGCAACATATCTTCAAACAATGGTCATTAATTGAGAGGGTGGTGATGAAGAATCTGGCTACGGTTATCAGCTCGAGGCTGAGAGACAGCAGGACCCAGCTAGTGCGCCTTATTGCCGAAATGATCAAGCAGGGAAAGTAGAAGCCAATAAAGTATTTGGTGTGAAAGGAGGGGGTTATGCCATTTCACATGGGAGCATGGGAGATCGCCCTTATCTTGGTGATTATCTTGATTGTCTTCGGGGTGGGGAGATTACCGCAGGTAGGTGGTGCTATTGGCAAGGGGCTGCGAGCCTTCCGTAAGGGACAGCGTGGCGAAGAGGATGAAGAAGAGGAAACCACCAAACCCGAAAAGAAGGTCATCAAGAAGGACAGCACAAAGTAGAGGACAGCTAATAAATATTCCTAGAGCTGTAGACAGTAGCTAAATCAAGTCGTGACTTGGTCTCGAAGTAGTCAGCAGTGAGGCGAGGGTAATGGATTTTGTCGGCATAGGCATAGGGGAAATATTGCTGATCCTTGTTGTGTCCCTGATAATATGGGGGCCGGGAAGGATAGTAGAGATTGCTCGGATGCTGGGGAGAATGATACATACTTTGAAGAAAGCAACCTTTGACCTCACATCAGTGGTGACCAAGGAAATGGAGGAGGGGAAAGACAAATCCACCTCGACCGCGAAGTGACAGTAGCAACGAGGCGAAGTAAGTAACTATTGGAAGCAACTAGAGTTGCACTACAGAGATAGTTGGCCTTTGGAGCGGGTAAGGTATATGAGTGGGAAATGAGCGCCGATGGGAAATTAACCTTTCTCGGGCATTTCAAGGAACTTCGGAACCGCCTAATCAAATGCGTTATTGCTGTAGTAATTACTACCATCATATCCTTTGTATTTGCCAAGCATATCTTCAACATTTTGATTTTGCCAGCAGAGGGCATCGATCTCATCTACATCGAGATGACCGAGATGATCGGCACCTATATGAAGGTGTCCCTCACCGGTGGTATTATACTGGCAATGCCCTACCTAATTTATCAACTTATTATGTTTGTCTCTCCAGCACTTACCCAGAAGGAAAAGAGATATATTTATCTGATACTCCCCTGGATAGCGCTAATGTTTGTGGCTGGTGTCATCTTTGGCTACTTCATCCTAGTGCCACCAGCAACTAAGTTTCTGATTACCTTTGGTAGCGATATAGCGACTCCTCAGATTAAGATCGGAAACTACATCTCAATCGTGTCCAGACTGTTATTGGCTATTGGGCTTGTCTTCGAGATGCCAGTAGTGACAACTTTCTTATCAAGGCTTGGTGTTATCACGCCAAAATGGCTTTCTGGTAAGCGGAGGCCGGCAATTATATTTGCCTTTATCCTTGCTGCCATAATTACTCCTACCTTTGATCCCATAAATCAGAGCCTTGTTGCCATTCCGATAATAATTCTATATGAGATGAGTATCTGGCTGGCCAAGCTTGTCCATCGAAAGGAACCCCGTGCGGCACCAGTGTCTTCACTTGCCTCTCACGAGTGATAATGCTAAACTATGAGCCATCTTGCAGTAGACATGGTTATACTCCAGGCGAAAGGGGGTGATCAGAGTGTGGCAAAAGACTTGATTGTTAACCAGAGAGAGAGCGTGTCTCTCTAACTACAGTGCCCTTACCTATGGGCAGATCGCTACCAATAGTAAAGAAGGAGGTTCTTATGCAGCGATTCATTGCTACAAAAACTCTGATCATCCTCACTGGGCTGGTAATGGGAGTTCTGGCTGCCTGGTTGGTCAAATGGGGGAACCCACCGAATATGGGTATATGCGTTGCCTGTTTTATGCGGGACATAGCCGGCGGACTTGGGCTGCACCGTGCTGGGGTGGTTCAGTACATCCGCCCTGAGATTTTAGGACTCGTTTTGGGCAGTTTCATAGCTGCTTATGCTTTCGGTGAATTTCGAGCCAGGGGTGGTTCCTCTCCCCTGGTTCGTTTCCTATTGGGTGCCTTGGTAATGATAGGAGCTCTGGTCTTCCTCGGCTGTCCCATTCGTGCTACCCTTAGACTGGCTGGCGGTGACCTCAATGGCATCTCTGGGTTAGCCGGTGTCGCCATCGGTGTCTTGGCTGGTATTTTCTTCCTTAAACGAGGTTACAACCTGGGTAGAGTTGCCAAGATACCTACTGCTGCCGGCTGGTTAGTTCCTTTGGCTGTGATTGGCTTGCTCCTACTGGCTGTTTTCCAGCCGGGATTCATTTTCTCCAGTGAGGAGGGTCCCGGCTCGCTACACGCTGCTCTAGGTATATCCTTGGGGGTGGGGTTATTGATGGGGTTTTTAGCTCAAAGGAGCCGGATGTGTTTTGTAGGAGCCTGGCGCGATATATTCTTAATTAGAGACAGCTATCTAGTGAGTGGAGTGGTAGCTTGCTTTCTGGGAGCGCTGGTTCTAAACCTTATCCTTGGTCAATTCCACTTGGGCTTTGACAAGCAACCAGTGGCTCATAGCAGCCACCTTTGGAACTTCCTAGGTATGGCTGTGGTTGGTCTAGCGGCTACCTTATTAGGTGGCTGTCCACTGCGGCAAGTAATCCTGTCCGGAGAGGGTGATACGGATGCCGGGGTGACCGTCCTTGGACTATTCGCTGGAGCTGCCTTTGCTCATAACTTCGGACTAGCTAGCAGCGGCGCTGGGCCTTCAGCTCTAGGTCCGGTGGCAGTTATTATTGGATTAGCTTTTTGTTTGGCGGTTGGCTTCCTGATGCGGGAGAAAGTAAAGTAGTAACTGGAGGTGTGTATGGCATTTCTTAAACGGAAACAAAAGACATCCTTTGAGGGTGGGGGGCTGGTGCTTTTCATGGATGTGCAGGACGCAATGAGGGCAGAGAAAGTGCTCCTGGGTACCGGATATGTAGTAAGGCTGGTTGCCCCACCACTGGCGTTGCGCAAGGGCTGTGATTTAGCTGTGGAAATAAACCTAGTGGAGCAACCCGGCATCGAGCGAGTACTCAAGGAAAATGATGCTGCATATGTCAGCATTACGCCCCTTAAAGCAGGAGCTTCGGAACTCCTGGAAACCGTTAAGGTGACCGATTTTGGCTGCTGGCTGATGGTTAAGGCAGCCAATATGAAGCTCACTTTTGATAAAGAGAGCGGTGTCATCGTGAACATTTCTGGTGGTGGCTGCCCTGATATTCCTTACCTCCACGCAGAGCTAATCGATAAGCCTCTCACAGAAGCGCCGCGACCCAGAGATATCGGTTTTACCCTGTGTGCTTTGATGCTAGACCGAGCCCTTGAAGAGTGCCTTGCCCTCTGGCGAGGAGGTAGATAGCCATGATGCTCATTGCCGGAACGATTCCGATTAAAGACTTACCTCTGACCCTGTCAAAGGTGGAGGCAGAAGGAGAGTTCTTGGTTATCGATGGCCACCATATCCCCTGCACTCAGGGCACTGGAGCCCTGATCAGTGCTTCGCTGGCGACTACCAATTACTTAAAGCTGGAGTCACCTCAGGTGTTGGTTGCTGGGGACATTGGCGAGGGCAAGGGTAGCCGAGAGATTTATCAATATCTCATCCAAAGGGTAGGCGAGCTTTCCCCGGAAGTGCTGACGCTGCATTATTGTGTTCCTGATATGGCTCTGACGAGGAGGCTTTGCCGAGCTATTGAAGAGTGTACTAAAAGGCCGCTCATGGTCGCCGATGCTGCCTCAATGTATGCCGCCAAAGCAGCAGGCTTAGCCACGGAATTTGACATATTCACCCCAGATGCCACTGAGATGGCTTTCCTAGCTGACGCAGATGCTACCCACCCTGCCTATATCAACAGACACCTCTTTGATACCGATATTACCCAAACCCCAAGGCTAGTGGCTGCTGCTTACCAGCAAAGAAATGCGTCCAAGCTGTTACTGGTCAAAGGGGCAATTGACTATGTGGTCCGTGATGGGGATATTCTGGCTACCATCACTGAACCCAATGTACCCGAGTTAGAGGCTATTGGGGGCACGGGCGATACTATCACTGGGCTGGTCTCTGCTTTCGCCTATGCTGGTCTCGAGCTGCATGAGGCAGCGATAATTGCTGCTAGGTCGAACCGTATGGCAGGGAAATTTGCCCGAGCCACCCCAGCCACTAGGGTCAGGCAGGTCATAGAGCAGTTCCACTTTGTGTTCAGGGAATATCTCTGTGGCTGGACTGGAGTCTGCTCCATAAAAGGAGGAAACTACGATGGTTGAAGTCGATGTCCGGGGCTTTTCCTGCCCCATCCCGGTAGTCAGAACCAAGAAGGCTATTGAGAAAAATCCGAAAGAGATGATAACCGTGCTTGTGGATAGTACGGTTTCGAAAGAAAATGTGTTCCGGCTGGCTAAAAGCGAGGGATACTTTGTTGAAATAGAAGAAGTTGGGGATGGTTTCCGTCTCTTGCTCAGTCCATCACGAGAATAGGGAGAAGGTGGGGTCATAGGGGGCTTGCCCTGTCTCTCCTTTGCCTTTGTAGTATTTGAGAAGCTTCTTGGTAAACCTCGGCCAGTCTATAACCCGATTTAGCCTCATCAGAAAGTGATCTTGGGGAACCGCCTGCTCATAAAGGAAAAATTGCCATGGAAAGAATCCAATCCACTATCTTTGCATCTTTCCTTTCCCATGATTTAGCCTCCTAGCTACTCTTTTCTCTAGTATAATAGCTTTGAGGCTATCTGGCTATAGTTTATATAACCTCTTCTGAAGATTTTCTGTGCTAGTTATTAAACGGTCTCTTAAATAATACTTGACAGCTTTTGGGGGGGTGATATACTATGGATTAAGGTTTTGTAAAAGCTAGACTATTACACAAAGGAGAAACGAGATGAAGGGTAGACAATATGTCGGCAAGATACTTCATATAGACCTATTGGATGGGGCATTCCAGGAAGAAATCGTGACCGAAGACTTAGCAAGAGGCTTCATCGGTGGCGTAGGGATTAACTCTAAGCTACTTTATGAGCTGGTCAGCCCAAATACGGCTCCACTGTCTCCTGCGAATAAGCTCATACTAGGTGTGGGTCCGCTTGTGGGAACTGGTTTTCCCTGCGCGTGTAGATTGGAGGTTGCTGCCAAATCTCCGCAAACTAACCTCCTGGGTATAAGTGGGTTTTCAGGAGACTTTGGCACTGAATTGAAGCAGTGTGGGTATGATCACTTGGTTGTCCATGGAAAGGCTAAAGATCGTGTTTACGTGTTTCTTGAGAATGGCGTAGGTCGCATTAGACCAGCCGAAGGCATTTGGGGACTAGACACCATCGAGACAATAAGGGCTTTGAGAAAGGAGCATGGGGATGACATTCACGTACTGTGCATAGGGCCAGCGGGAGAGAATTTAGTTAAGATTGCTTGCTTAGTGATAGACGGGCTTCCTGGAGTGTCAGCGGCTGCTAGAACCGGCCTAGGCGCTGTAATGGGATCGAAAAACCTAAAGGCGATAGTTGTCAGGGGTGGGAAAAAGGTTGAAATAGCGGACCCAAGGCGCTTCGAAGAAGTTATTGACGATGCCAGAAAAAGAATACTGAAAGGTAAGCCTACAGCAGTTCCGGGATACGAACTTTGGAAAGATGTGGGCACAATGTTCTTTCTGGAACCCTTAGAAAAAGCTTTCCAAAATGCGTCCAAGAACTTTCAAGAGCTAACGACCGAAACCAGCACCGTGATCGGAGTCGATGCCTTCAAGCAATTGAAGGAGGGCGTTGCCCCTTGCCAGGGATGTCCGGTCGCCTGTAAGCAGCTGATTAAAGTAAAGAGCGGCAAATATTCTGGCTTGGAATTAGTCGGCTTAGACATCGCTGCGCCTAAGTACTTAGGAGGATGCCTTGACATTTTGCAGATAGAAGAAGTCGCTAAGGGTAATGATCTCGTCAATAGGCTCGGAATGGACATGTGGTCGGCATCGCTGGTAGCTCAATTTGCGATAGAACTATTTGAGAGAGGAATAATAGGATTAGATGATACCGCCGGTCTCAAGCTGGAATGGGGAAATGCTGGCTCCTTTCATCAACTACTCGAACTCATCTCTAGCAGAAGGGCAATAGGCGATTTGTTGGCAGAAGGCGTGGCTAAGGCTGCTAAAGCGATTGGAAAAGGGTCTGAGAGGTTTGCTGTCACGATCAAGGATCTAGAAGTGTCCAACTGGGAGCCAAGAGCATACTTCAACACTTGGAACTTCGGCCCCCTCACCAACAATCGTGGCGGGTGTCTCAGTAAGGCAAAATGCCCTGTGTTCATTTTTACGGAAGAAACCATACCAGTATTACGTTCATGGCTTGAGACAGTAGGACTGCCCCCGGAAGCGATAAGAAGAATAGTGGCGGAAAAAGTCAATGTGCCAAGGTTGACAAAGTGGGTTGAGGATTACAATACCTCGCTGGATTGCCTCGGAGTGTGCCTTTTTGCCTCTTGGATCGGGGATTTTGGATGGGAAATTCTATCGAACGCGTACGAGGCTGCTAGTGGCTTTGCTTTAGCCCCAAAGGATTTTATAAGAGTCGCAGAAAGAGTTTGGAATTTGCAGAGGCTTTTTAATACTAGAGAGGGACTTAAACGAGAGGACGACTCCTACCCAGCGAGGTTCCTCACAGATTCAGTGAAAACGGCTAATGGGAAGGTATTTGGCCCTATTTCCCAAAGAGAAGTCGAGAAAATGCTGGATGAGTATTATCATGAAAG
>SDBU01003347.1_pt1 | contig 20469 bp, 2 predicted proteins | sample 2277071 | NCBI WGS metagenome assembly SDBU01 (sample SAMN10397929, study PRJNA504765) | marine sediment metagenome | isolation source: marine sediment core GS08_GC12, 126 cmbsf | place: Arctic Ocean: Gakkel Ridge, Loki's castle | collected 2008
CAAAGCGTACAGGCGGGTTGGGCCACGTTCGCGGCGTTGGAGGGACCGGTGTTCTCGACGGTGACGGTGTATTCGAAGACTTCGGACACAAATACATCGCCGGACGTCCCCTCCAGCGCCAATGCGAGGTCGGACCCGAAGTCGAATCCGGGCGCGATCTGCGTCTTGATCTTGCCATTGGGAAGGGGTTCGTCTCCTAGCTGACCGTCGATGAATCTGAGGCTGACCTTGTTTCCATCTATCGTGAAGCCCGGCGTGCCGTCCAGGGAGAACTCGTACCACTCTGGTGTGGCGACGTCCGCAGTCCGGCCGAATACGTAGATCGTATTCATCCGAGCCTCTTCGGGCATGATAAGGGATACCTGAGGAGAGGCGCCCAGATCGAGAGCGGGAATCTCGAAGGAGAACGAACCGCTGAGGAACTCGACCTCGCCGGGCGTACCCTCGGGGTTTGCCAGCGCTCGCACGTCCACGAGTTTCCTTCCGGCTGGCGCCACGATGGTCGCGTATGCACCGTCCACGGAGTTGTGCAGAGAGGTCACGTGCTCCTGGAACAGGTCCCGTTCACCGTCTTTGTTGCCGTCCCCGTCATTCGGCGCGCCGCCCTCGTCGTCATTGGATATGCCGTCCTCGTCGGTGTCCGGCGGGACCTCTATGGTCAACTCGACTTTCGCGATCTGAGGGCTATTCACCGCGTCTTGAGCGCTGATGGTGATCTGTGCCTCGTACTTCTCCTCCTTCATCTCGACGAGATTCGATCTCAGGTCGCCAATGTCGATCAGCAGCTTCACTTCGGTCCTGTCTTCGCCCACAAGAGACTCGCCCTCAGTAGGCTCTAGCGAGAGCCAGTCCTGGTCAGAGGACAACGACCATCGCAGCGGGAGCCCGCCGGTGTTCCAGATCTGGAGCGTCTTCTCCTCCGGGTTGGACCCTCTCTCAACGGCATTGAACGTGAACTTCACCGGCTCCCTGGCTATCATGGGCAGCGGCGTCCTCACCGTCAACGTCACGGGAAGCTCTACGGGGCTGTTCGTTGCGTCAGGCGCAAACACAGTGACCTTCGCCTCGTATCGGCCCGCTTTCAGGTCCGTGGTGTCAACCGAGAGTGTGATGTTGTTGGCGTGGTCCGGCCCCGTCGATACGCCATTGACCTGGCTGAAGCTGAGCCAGCCTTGATCAGAAGCGATGTTCCATTCCAGGATCTTGCCTCCCGAGTTCCGTATCCTGAGTACCTGGTCCTTGGGGTTCTCCTCGCTCTCAACGGCGCTGAACTTCATCACGGTTGCGTCCAGCCCGATCTCCGGGTTCGCCTCGATGATCGTTAGGCTGACGGGTACCAGCACCGGGCTGTTGGCAGCCTCGGGCCCGATCACGCTGATGGTAGAGGTGTATTGGCCAGCGCTCAGTTCCGTAACGAGCGCTGATACGCTTACGGCCGTCTTGTCTGACTCCCCGGTGGACACACCGTTCCCAGGACTGATGACCAGCCAGGGCTGGTCAGCCGACATTGACCAGTGCAAGGGGTCGCCGCCGGTATTCCAGACCTCAAGTAGTTCGTCGTCGGGAACTGTTCTGCCTTCGATTGCGCTGATAGAAAGACCGGACCGGTTGAGGGCTATGCGAGGCGGCGCGGGGTCGAGTGTCAGGGTCACAGGCGCCGCAAGCGGGTCATTGGCAGCGTCGGGCGCGGTGATAGTTATGGTAGCGCGGTGGGTGCCGGCTTCCAGACCCGACGTATCAATGAGGAGCGTCAAGGTGCTAGTTTCGCCCGAGGCGGCCAGTCCACTCGTCGGTTGCAGAGTGAGCCAGGGGGCATCGTCGCTGGCAGACCATTCGAGAAGGAGGCTTCCAGCGCCTGCGGTGTTGGTGACGATAAGGAACTGGTCCGGAGGGTCATCTCCCTCGGCGGTTGCCGAAAAGCTCAGCCTTGATTCGCTCACACCAATGACGGACAGAGGTGGGGGAGGTACGGGTGGTTCGATGGTCAGAGTGACGGATACCTCTGCAAAGCCATTGGTTGCGTCAGGAGCGATAAACGTAATGGTAGCGCTGTGTTCCCCTTTCTCAAGGCCGGTGATGTCAACCGATACCGTGACAACGTCGACCTTCTCCATGGATGCGCCGCTCATGGGGCTCACCGTCACCCACTCGACATCAGCGCTGGCGGTCCATCTCATCAGAGCGACTTCAACTCCAAGGAATATCTGCGCCACATTGGATACCCCGAGCACCTTGTTGCTTGGGTTCTCGTCACCTAGCACAGCGGTAAAGGCGAGGCTTGTCTTGGTCAGCCCAATCACAGGCGGCGGCACCGGTGTTGGAGGGGGCGGAGGAGGAGGCAGAGGCGGGAGAGGTGGGAGAAGCAGAAGGGTATCCGCGTCATCGCTGTTGTTGCCCAGGATGAGATCGTCCTCGTTGGCCGTAACCTTAGCCGTGTTCGTCACCGTTGTCGCGTAACTCGTCTCGGCGATAGCACTGATGAGTAGGGTCGCAATCGTTCCTGCCGGCATGTCGCCGATAACCCATCTGCCCGTCCCGCTGTTGTAGGCGCCACTGCTATCGTCCGAGTTGTATCTGACCCCGGTTGGCAGAGAGTCGACAAGCACCACGCCGGTTGCGTCGGATGGGCCGTCGTTCCTGACAATGATCGTGTACGTCAGCAGGTCTCCTACTGTCACCATGGCGGGCGAACCCACTTTGCTCACCGAGATGTCGGCGCTGACCGGAGCATCGACGGTGTTCGAGTATTGGGAGGTGTTCCCGCTTGAGCCTGTAGCCGTGGCCAGGATCAAATCCTCTGGCCCAACGACGGCGGCGCCCAGGTTGGCCGTCACGTCGCCATCCCCCAACGTATAGGTGTCGCTGCCCAGGAACATGACCCGGCCATCGGGCGTCTGCTTGAAGAACTGCGCCAGCAGAGCCGCCGTCGAAGTCGGGCCGGTCGGATCAGGCTCGACTCTGTACTCGACCAGCAGGTCGCCGCTCAACGAGAAGCTCGCCGAGACCAGGACAGGTGGAATCTGTACATCTGTCACGTCGTCGCCCATCCCAATGTCCTGGCCGGTGTTTCCGAAGAACGAGTTGGCGAGGATGGCATTCCCTGCGCCGCCTTCTATGAAGACGCCGTCACCGGCGTTGTCGGTGATGGCGTTGGCGGCGGCCGCTGTTGTGCCGCCGATGGTGTTGTTGCTCGAGTTGTCGGTGATGCGAATGCCGTTCCCGCCGTTGGACTTGACGATATTGCCCTCGATGAGATTCTCGCCACTGGATTCCAGCACTATCGCATCACCGGTGAATCCCGTGATTATCAGGCCTCGTACAATGCTGCGCCCGGCGGTTATGTGCAGGCCAATCGTCTGGTTGGTGGGGTTGCTGCCGTCTAGCTCGATGACCGGAGTACCCGCGAAGCTCGGTTGGGTTGTCCCGTCTATGATGATCGGGCTGGTGATAATCGGCAGTGGTGAGGCAGGGAAGAACTTGACCTGGCCCCCATCGATGTCGAACTTGATCAGGTCTGTGCCCAACAGGGCGTTAGCCTGCTCGATGGCCGCTCGAAGGGTACAGGCGCCTGTGCCGTCGTCGCATATCCCGTCGTTGACCTGGCTGTCCCCGTCGTCTCCGGTGGAGTTGACAACGATAGGCGCGGCCACCTCGACCTCCACCGCGGAGGAGAACTCGGAGGCGCCGCCCAGATTGCCAATCGTGAAGGACCCGTCTTCCCCGACCGACACGATGCCCTCGATGGCAGTAGCGACGACAAAGCCGCCGTGCTGAAGTTCGCTAGGGTCGGCGCGCATGGCGAAATCTGCGACCCTCGCGCTTTGCGCGTCGGCGCTGGTGTAGATGTCGGCGCCCAGGGAGGTCGCTCCCTCCTGGCCGTCTGTGTCTGCCTTGTAGAACTGGACAAGGAGTGGATACCTCGAGCTGCTGGGACTGGAATCGACGCTGTAGACCGCCACCAGTCGGCCGATGGCGTCAAGCCGAGCCGATTCGATGGTGGGGTGGTTCTGAAGGCTGTTGGGGCCGCCATCCGCATCTCCCGCGTCATTCACCGTCGTTCCGTCATCTCCCAGGTCGATTCCCAGCGCGCCGTTGTTGGAGATCGAGTTGGCGAGGATTGCGTTCCCCGTGCCTGACAGCACCGCCACCCCATTGCTCCCGTTGCCGAAAATGGTGTTGCCCTCGCCGACTTCCAGGCCGCCTATGGTGTTGTTGGATGACTCCAACGCTATGCCGTTTCCTGCGAAGCCCGTGATCGTCAGCCCTTTGACCGTGCTGCCCCCGTCGCGTCCCGCTAGCACCAGCCCGGACGCTGCGCCCGCCTGGGCCCCGTCCAGTACGACCGGCTGGGTCGTACCATCTATGAACACCGGGTCGGTTACTCGCGGCAGAGGCGCCGTGAGGCTGATAGTCTGTGACGCGATAGCGGCGCCGAAACTGATGACATCAAGGCCGATGATGGCGTTGGCCTGCTCGATGGCCGCCCGCAGGGTGCACTGAGCGCCTATGGCGGTCAGGTCCATGTCGCACACGCCGTCCCTCAGCTCGGCGTCCTTGGCTGCCACAGCGTCGTCGAACACGGTGTTGACGACCATGGTTCCCGCCTCGGTCAGCTCCAGGCTCGCCGAGAACTGCGAGGTGTTGCCGTCGTCGTCGGTAGCCGTGCCCACGATGGAGTCCCCAATCTGGGCAGCCGCCCCTCCCAGATTGACGGTCCTGGTCGTCTGGCCCCCAATCAATGCCTCGTCGTCCAGGTTATCGGCCCCCAGGAACACCTTGCCCTCCCCACTATCAACCGAGTCCACCTTGAAGAACTCGGTGTGCAGTGGGAATACAAGGGGGTTCGTGGAGGTCCCCATCCGGTACGAGACAAACAGGGTCCCTGCCGCATCGATTCGGCCAGACGTAATGGTCGGTGGTATCTGAAGGTTGTTGGGGTCAGGACCGAATTCGATGCCCTCGGCGCCCGCGCCGCCACTGTTGGACACCGTATTCGCGACTAGAGCATTGCCCCGGCCTGACTGGACGAGCACGCCAGGACCGCCATTGCCTGACATAGCGTTGCCGGCACTGACCGTCGCGCCGCCGATTCTGTTGTCCGAGGCCCCCATGATGCGCACGCCAGCCCCGCCGTTGGCCTCGACAACGTTGGCCTCGACAACATTCCCGCCCTCGAACTCCAGCGCGATTCCATCGCGCGAGAAGCCCCTGATGGCGAGCCCCAGAACGCGGCTGTTGCCCGAGATAATGTGCAGCCCCGTCACCTCGTTGCCGGCATTGCCGCCGTCCAGTTCGATAAGGGGGACGCCTGCAAAGCCCGGCTGAGTGGTCCCATCGATCACAGTTGGGACAGCAATAGCAGGAAGGGCCGATGTGAGTTCGATCGTCTGCGGTCCCGCACCGATGCTGAACGTTACTATTCCGAGGCTCGATGTGGCGTTGGCCTGCTCGATGGCGGCCCGCAACGTGCAGGAGCCTGTCCCGTCGTCACAGACGCCGTCAGATACGTCGCTGTCGCCCCCGTCGCCCGTGGAGTCGACAGTAAACGTGTGGCCTTGAATTGCGGGTAGCGAGTCCGAGAACTCTGAGGTGCTTCCGCTGGCGTCAGTCGCGGTTGCGACGATGGAGTCGCCGGGCTGAACGCCGGTGCTGCCGAGGTCCACCGTTGCGCTGGTCTGGGCGTTCTGATACTCATCGCTGCCTATGAAGTGGACGGCGCCGGTGGCGCTTATCTCAAAGAACTCGACTCGGAGCGGGAATACGGCGTTCTCGACATCGGTGTCTACGTGGTACCGGACCGACAGGTCTCCATCCTGATCGATGTGCGCCAGGTGCAGCGCAGGATGATTCTGAAGACCATTAGGGCCGTCGTCGGCGTCCCCTGCGTCGTTTTGCGTCGCGCCGTCTCCGCCCAGGTCGATCAGCACGCCGCCACTCGCGGCGAAGGCGTTGCCCAGGATCGAGTTGCCGGCGCCGGATGCCACGACGATGGGGCTGCCGGCGAAGTTGGTGAAGGCCACGCCCTTGATGGTGCTGCCGCCTGTCCCGGTCAATATCAGGCTCGGGTTGCTCCCGAGGAAGCTGCCATCGAGCTCGATGGCTTGCGTCGTGCAGTCGATGGTTACGGGCCCGGTGATCTCCGGCAGAGGCGTCAGGGGGCTGATAGACTGCGTGGTGGTCCCGAGGTCGAAGGTGATCAGGTCCGCGCCGAGGATGGCATTGGCCTGCTCGATGGCTGCCCTCAGAGTACACTGATGGCCCGGAGTAGTGAGGTCGACGTCGCACACTCCGTCATGCACATTGGCGTCTGTGGCGCCGATGCCATCCAAGACCGTATTGACCTCGAATGGCGCCGCTCCTGCGACCAGAACGCTCGAAGAGAACTCTGAGGTGTCGCCGCTCCCGCTCGTCGCCGAAGCGATAAGGGAGTCGCCCTCTGCGACGCCAACGTCGCCCAGGTTGAGCTCCTCCGTTGACCGTGCGTCCTGGTAGAGGTCACTGCCGAGGAACGTAGCGGTGCCGGTGGCATTGGCTCTGTAGAACTCGACCCTTAGCGGGTATACCGAAGTGCTCGCGCTGGAGTCCACCTGGTATTCGATAACCAGGTCTCCGGACGCATCGAGACGAGCAGTCTCGATGACCGGGGAGTTCTGTCGGTTGTTCGGGCCGCTATCGCTGTCGTTGACGTCGTTGGGCGTCATGCCGTCATCGCCGAGGTCGATTCTCAGTTCGGCATTGTCGAAAATGGCGTTGGCGATGATGGCGTTGCCTGTGCCAGTGTGCACCGCGACTCCGTTGCCGCCGTTTCCGGAGATCGTGTTGCCCGCTCCGGCGGTAATGCCCCCGATCCTGTTGGACTGCGAATCCTCAATCCGCAGTCCATCGCCCCCGTTATCCACGATAACGGCGCCTTCGACGACATTTCCATCCTTCGAGCGCAGGACAATCCCATGTCCGTCGAAGCCCTTGATCACGAGACCTCTGACGGTGCTGTCGCCAGCGATGACCACCAGTCCAGATGCGGAGCTCCCGGCGGCCGACCCGTCCAACTCGATAACCGGCACGCCTGGAAAGCCAGGCTGTGTGGCGCCGTCGATGACAAGCGGGTCCGTGATTTCGGGCAGTGTGGATGTTGGACTTATGGTCTTCGGGATCGATGTGAAGCCAAAGGCGATGGTGTCGAGGCCAGCAGTCGCGTTGGCCTGCTGGATGGCTGCCCTCAGGGTGCAGGAGCCGCTGCCATCGTCGCAGATGCTGTCAGCGAGGTTGCTATCTGCCTTGTCGCTGGTGGAGTCGACCGTGAAAGTGCTGCCAGCGGCAATAGCTATGCTGCTGGACAGCTCGGACGTGTTGGAGCCATTGTCGGTCGCGGTGGCCCGAACCCGGTCACCCGCCGCCGCGACGCCGGGGCCAAGATTGGCGACCGACGCGGTGAGGGCATTCGGGTATTCCTGTGCTCCGAGGAACGAGAGCGCTCCGTCCTCCGCACTCTCCTTGAACAATTCGATTCGCAAGGGGAACTGCGCGTTTTGGGAACCCGTATCGACGTGGTACCTGACCACCAGGTTTCCAGCAGCGTCGATCCTGGCCGCCACGAGGGCAGGGGAGTTCTGGAGGTTGTTGATACCACTATCCCCGTCGCCCGGATCGTCTCTGGTTGTCCCGTCGTTGCCAAGGTCGATGGCTTGGCCCGCGTTGCCGAAGATCGCGTTGCCCAGTATGGCGTTGTTCACGCCCGACTGGACCGATACGCCATCGCCGCCGTTGCCAGTGATAGTGTTGCCGGAGCCCGCCGTAGTGCCGCCGATGGTGTTGTGCGATGAGTCCAGTACGACGCCGCTGCCCGTGAATCCACTGATGTCCAGGCCCTTGACGACCGAGTCGCCGCCCACAATCACCAGCCCGGATGCGCTTCCAGCTTCGCTGCCGTTCAGACCAATGAGCGGCACGTCAGCGTAGCCTGGCTGTGTGGTCCCGTCGATGACGACGGGATCTGTGATCGGAGGCAGCGATAAAGTCGAGGTTGGCCTGATGGTCTGGGAGCCCGACCCGATGTCGAAGGCGATCAGGTTCCGACCGAGGAGAACGTTGGCCTGCTGGATGGCCGCTCGCAGGCTACACTGCCGTCCCGGCGTGGCTGTGTCTGTATCGCAGACCTCGTCCGCCAAGTCGGCGTCGGCCGCAGTGGAGGTCGTGTTCACGACGATGACGGCGGCCTCAGTCACCACGATGCCCGCCGAGAGCTTCGAGGTGTTGCCGTTGAGGTCAGTAGCCGTTGCTGTCACGGTGTCGCCGGCGCCTACGCCCACGTTGCCCAGGTTCACCGTTATGGCCGAGGTTGCGCTCTGGACTTCGTCGAAGCCCAGGACAACGACGGCGCCGGTCGCGTTGGTCGCGAAGAACTCCACGCGGATTGGCAACACCGTCGTAGAGGTCGCGACCCTCGCGCTGTACTGGACCGTCAGGTTCTCAGCCGAGTCCAGTACAGCGATTCCCAGCACCGGTGCGGGCTGCCGGTTATTCGCGCTGTTTGGGTCGCCGTGCTTGATCCCCAGACCGTCGTTGCTGAATGCCGAGTTGCCCTTGACCGTGTTTCCCGCGCCGGAACCTACGAAGACCCCCGCGAGCGCATTGAAGGCTATGGTGTTGCCCTGGTCAACCGTGCCGCCGATGGTATTGCCGCTGGCGAATCCGTCGATGTGGACACCATGAGCAGCGTTGCCAAGGTCGCCTGTTCCGGAGGCGTCGGCGCCAATCGAGTTGCCCTGAATCCGGTTTCCTCTCGAGTGGTGGCCGAAGAGCCTGATGCCGCTTCCTGCGTTGCTCGTAATGATGTTGCGGGATGCGTCCGTCGATCCGCCGATGACATTGTTGCCCGAGTCCAGGACCGAGATGCCATCCCCGCCGTTGCCGGAAACGACGTTGCCCTCCACAACGCTGCCGCCGGAGGAGTCTCCCTCTAGCACGGCCCGGTTGCCGTTCCCCTCAAGGGAGATGCCGTGGCTGCCGAAGTTCCTGATTGTCAGCCCGCGAATGGCGGCGTCGCCACCCGTTACGCGAAGACCGATGGCTTCGGTGCCGGCGGCGCTTCCATCGAGCTCGATGGCCTGGGCGGCGCCGTCGATGATTACCGAATCGGTTATGGCAGGGAGAGGCGACGCCGGGCTTATGACCGCCGAGCCGCCCGCGATGTCGAAGTCGATTGTGTCCGCTCCCGCAATGGCGTTGGACTGCTCGATGGCCGCCCGGAGGGTGCAAGCCCCGCTCCCGTCATCGCAGACGCCGTCGGCGAGGTCCGCGTCGCCGCCATCGCCTACAGAGGTAACCGTCAGTGTCGCGGCGACCGAAACAGACGAAGCGACGGAGAACTCCGACGTGTTCTGCTCGGCGTCGGTCGCCGTTGCCACGATCTTGCTGCCGATACCGACTCCGAACTGCGCCGCGTTGCCAACGTTGGCGACCTTGAGGCCCCTGAGCCTGTCCACCTCGGTGTATGCGTCACTGCCGAGGAGTGTTTTCCCCTCCTGGTCGTCGGCATCGGCAAGATAGAACTCGACCCGCACTGGGTAGGTTGAGTTCGCAGGCTCCGAATCAATGCTATAGCTGACAACCAGGTTATCGAAGGCGTTGAGTTGCGCTGATGAGAGATCGGGGGAGTTCTGGAGGTTATTGGTCCCGGCATCGGGGTCGCCGGCATCGTTGTCGGTGGCCCCGTCACCGCCGAGGTCTATGCCGAGGCCGCCGTTCTGGAAAATGGCGTTGGACAGGACGGCGCTTCCGGCGCCTGACTCTATGGAGACCCCGCCGGCCACGTTAAAGGCTATCGTGTTGCACGGACCGGTGCAGCCTTCGTGAGCGGCCGCGCCGTTCGCGCCGCCGATGGTGTTTTGCCTGGCGCTATCGAGTATGCGGACTCCGGCGCCCTGGTTGCCAAGGGGGGACGTCCCATCGATGGCCGTGCCTATCTTGTTGCCCTGGACCAGATTGCTGCTGGCGCCCGCGCCGGACATGCGGACCCCGTCATCGCCGCTCCCGGATATGACGTTGCCCGCGCCGGTCGCCGGCCCCCCGATGACGTTGCCGGACGCGTCGGAAATCACGACGCCGCTGCCGTCGTTGCCCAGGGCGACTGTGCCGGTCGCATTGGCGCCGATAAGGTTGCCCTGGACGATGTTGCCCGCTACCACAGTGCTCGTGGGCGCTGACCTGATGATGAGGACGCCGTGTCCGTCGTTGTCCGAGATGACGTTGCCAGCGCCGGCTTCCGGTCCGCCGACGGTGTTCCCCGATGCGTCGGCGATCACCACGCCGCTGCCGTCGTTGCCGAGATCGTTGAGTGGGTCCCCTCCTGCGGCGTCCGTACCGATCAAGTTGCCCTGGACGACGTTGCCCGTCACCTGGGCGCTGTTCTCGCCATTGCCCAGTATGTGGACGCCGTGTCCACCGTTGGCTGAGATAACGTTGCTGGCCCCTGCATCTACCCCACCAATCGTGTTGTTGGCTGCGTCCTCAATTCGTATACCTTCTTTGAAGTTGCCCTGGCGCCGCGTCCCGGCAGAGTCGACGCCGATGTAGTTCCCGACGGCGATGTTCCCCGAAGCGCCGGCGCCGGATATGAGAATACCTTGCTCGCCGTTGCCGGAAATAACGTTGCGTTGCACCTCTGTTGTTCCACCGATTGCGTTGTCGGGGGCGTCCAGGATAACAACGCCTGCCTTGATGTTGCTCTCAATGGAGTTGCCCTGAACAACGTTGCCCGCGGCGTCCGCGCCCGAGATGACGATCCCGTGGCTGGCGTTGCCTGAGATGGTGTTGCCGGTCGGTCCGTCCGAGCCGCCAATCCTGTTGCCAGGGGCATCCTCGATCCTAACTCCGACACCCTCGTTGCTCTCGATGCGGCTTCCCTCGATGCGGTTGCCGCCCCCGGTCTGGATCAGGACGCCGTTGTCAGCGAATCCCTCGATGACCAGTCCCCTGATTCTGCTGTTGCCAGCCGTGATTGTCAGTCCTGACGCAGAGGAGGTCGCGGCGATGATCTTCACTATTGGCGAGCCGCCAAAGCCGGACTGTGTGGTGCCGTCGATGACCACGGGATCGGTGATGGGAGGCAGGCCAGTGGTTGTGATGTTCAGGAGCGGACTGGTCGGGTCGGCGGTGGGGATGTTGAACTCGATAGCGTCCCTTCCGGCGATGGCGTTGGCCTCCTGGATTGCGGCACGAAGGGTGCACACGCCAGTGCCGTCGTCGCAGACCCCGTCAGTAAGGTCGCTGTCGGGCGCGTCGCCATTCGAGTTGACGAAGAACCGGGCATCCACAATGGTCTCGGGACTGTCCGAGAACTGGGACGTGTTGTTGTTGGCGTCGATGGCGGTAGCGACCATCTTGAGGCTCGGGTCACCGGCCTTCGCTCCGGCTGAGGCAATGATCGCCCTGGCATTCTCAAGCTCAGCCGTCTTGTTCTGCCGGGCGACCTCGACAGTGTAGGTGTCGCTGCCGAGATAAGTGACGCCTCCCTTTCCGTCCTCGTCCGCGAGGAAGAACTGGATATCCAGCGGATAGGCAGATTCGGCTAGGCTCGAATCCACGCTGTATCGGATTACCAGCTTGTCGTCTGCGTCGATGCGGGGTGAGGGCGTCGCAACTATCACCGGGGATGCCTGACGATTATTCGGGTTGCTCTGGTCGTCGAGCCCGATGCCCAGTCCCCCATTGGAGAATATGGAGTTCGTGATGATGGCGTTGCCGACGCCCGACTTGATGAAGACCCCGTCGTCACCGTTGAAGGCGATGACGTTGCACGCTCCGGTGCACCCGTCCAGCGGGGAGGTCTCCAGAATTCCTCCGACGGTGTTGTTCGAGGCGTTCTCGATACGTATCCCGGATTCCGCGTTGCCCAGGTTGGCTTTACCTGTGGAATCGGTCCCGATGAAGTTGCCTTCGATCCTGATGCCGCTAGCACTTGCGCCGTCTCCGCTGCCCAGGATGAACACGCCGAGGGCGCCGTTTCCAGAAATCACGTTTCCCGCGCCTTCTGCCGTACCGCCGACGGTGTTGTCAGAAGCATCCTCTATGCGCACGCCGCTGATGCTGTTGCCCAACGTCCTCGTACCGCTAGCATCCACGCCGATGAAGTTCCCCAGGATCGTGTTGTTCGTGGAATCGCTGCCAGTGATGACAACGCCCTGGAGACCATTGCCGGACAGCACGTTTCGCTCGCGCTCTGTTGTCCCGCCAATGGTGTTGTTCGGCGAGTCCGAGATGCGAATGCCCGCCCCGAAATTCCGCGCGGCCACGGTCCCAGTTGCGTTGGCGCCTATGAATGTGCCCCTGACTACGTTGCCTCCCTCGTCACGCAAGTGAATGCCGTCGCGGCGGAAGCTGTTGATCACCAAGCCCTGGACCAGGCTGTCGCCCGAGCTGATGACCAGCCCGTCCGCCAGGGCGCCGGCGACGCTTCCGTCCAGCGCGATGAGGGGCATGCCCGCGTAGCCCGGCTGGGTCGTTCCGTCTATGATTACCGGGTCCGTCATGGGCGGGAGCGGCGATTCGGGCAGGATGGTGAATACCCCGGAGGCTGCATCGAATTCTGGGGCTTCCTCCGGTGCTTCCGGTACGGGAATATCGAAGGCGATCCTGTCCAGTCCGGCGATGCCCGAGAGCGTCTTGACGTTGGCCTGCTCAATGGCGGCGCGCAGAGTACAGACGCCCTCGCCGGCGTCGCACACACCATCTGACGTGTCGCTGTCTCCGGCATCGGCTGTCGAGTTGACGGTAAGGGTCTGGCCTCCTCCGTCTGCGATGACGGTGGCGACGTCGGAGAACTCCGAGGTGTTGTTGTTCGCATCGGTCGCCACCGCTACGACCGAGTCCCCGGCCACGACGTTCAACGCCACAGCTTTCCCGAGGCTGGACTCCATGAAGCCTTGGGCGGTGTACTCGGTGGCGCCCAACGAGATGCGTCCCTCTCCACCGGCCTGGGAGTCGGCCTTGAAGAACTCGATGCGCAGAGGATACGCAGAGTTGGCAGGACCGGAATCAACCTTGTACCGAACTCTCAGGCTCAGGTCACTCCTGATGCGGACCGATTGGATTAGAGGGAAGTTCTGGAGGTCGTTGGCGCCGGAGTCCAGGTCGAGCTCATCGGCGTCGTTTTCTGTCCGGCCATCGTTCCCAAGATCGATACCCGACCCTCGGTTGAACAGTAGTGTGTTACTGGAAAGCGCGTTTCCCGAGCCCGAGGCGATGGTGATTCCGCCGCCACCGTTGAAGGCGATTGTGTTCTCGGAAACGGTGGTGTTGGACACGTCGAGCAGGAGGATTCCATTGCCGGCGTTGCCCAGGTTTGTGGTGCCGGTGCGGTCTGTGCCGATTAGGTTGCCAATTATCCTGTTATCGACGGACTCGACGCCAACGATGGTGATGCCGTTGAGTCCATTGCCCGAAATGACGTTGGGATTCTCTCCGCCGATGATGTTGAAAGGCGATCGGCTGATGAGGATGCCGTTGCTGCCGTTGCCAAGGGCGGCTGCCGATGTTGTGGACACCCCGATGAAGTTGCCCTCGATCACGTTGCCGCCCTTCGACTTCAGTACGATTCCATCGGCGCCAAAGCGATTTATGATTAAGCCCGCGAATCGTGGCGCCTCCCGCGCTGACGATGAGACCGCTCGCGTTCTCACCTGCCCCGCTGCCATTCAGCTCGATGAGGGGAGTGCCGGCGAATCCAGGCTGACTTGTGCCGTCAATCACGACCGGGTCGGTAATAACGGGCAGGGGCGAAGTCGATGTGATACTCTGCTGGCCGCCTGGGGCGATATCGAACTCGATCGTGTCCAGCCCTGCGGTAGTGAAATTCGCCTGCTCAATGGCAGCCCGCAGCGTGCATTCCATCTCCGCACCGAAGATGGTCCCTCCGGTATTGCACACTTCGTCGCTTAGGTCTTGGTCTCCCGCGTCGCCGACCGAGTTGACGATGAAGGTGCTGGGCACATTCGCGCCTTTGCTCTCCGAGAACTCAGAGGTGTTTCCTGCGCTATCCGTGGCCGTCCCCACCACGCTCTCTATGTCGCCGGCGTTAGGGACGAAGCTCTGGAACACGTTGGAGCCGCTGCTGAAGTCCGTCGCCGTGTACGTGACGCTGCCCAGCAACGTCTTGCCCTCCTCGCCGCCCTGATCGGCGCCGAAGAACTCGACGACCAGCGGGTAGTTCGCGCCCTCGGCGGCGGGGTTGGACTTCACGTGGAACCTGACCACCACCAGGCCGGTCTCCGCGTCCTTGCGAGCAGTCGAGATGGACGGCGGGGTCTCGAGGGTGTTTGCGTTGTTGCCGTCATCCAGCTCTATCCCATGCCCATCGTTTGAGAATATCGAATTGGAGCGAATGGTGTTGGAGGCGCCGGACACCACGAACACGCCGTGTCCGTCGTTGAATGCGATCGTGTTGCAGCCGCCGGTGCAGGCGCCGGCGGGCGGTGTCGAGGTGGCGCCGATCAGGGTCGAGGTGGCGAAGCCTGCAATGATAATGCCGTGGCCCCGGTTGCCTCGGTCTGCCGCGCCCGTGGCATCGGTACCTATGTAGTTGCCCTTGACCGTGTTGCCCCGGGCGCCTGTGCCCGTGATAACGATGCCGCTTCCCAGGTTGCTTGAGACGATGTTGCGCTCAGCTTCGGTGGCGCCGCCGATGGTGTTGCCCGGCGAGTTCTCGATGCGGATTCCATCGCCGCCGTTGCTCAGGCGCTGGGTGCCGCTTGCATCCGAGCCGATGGAGTTGCCGCGAATCACGTTGTTGGCCGCGCCGGCGCCCGATACCAGGATGCCCGTGCCGGCGTTGTCAGAGACGACGTTGCCCTCTATGGTGCTGCCGCCCTTTGTCTTGAGGACGATGCCGTTGCCTCGGTAGTTCCTGATTGTCAACCCCTTCACCGTGCTGCTTCCACCCGAGAAGACCAGCCCGTCCACACCGTCTCCCGCATCGCTGCCATCGAGCTCTACTATCGGCATGTCGTCGAAGCCCGGCTGCGTCGCGGCGTCTATGATTATCGGCTGAAGGATCTCAGGCAACGCCGATTGCGGACGGATAGCATGAGGTCCCTCTCCAGACAGGTTGAAGTTGACGGAGGCAGTCCCGGGGAAGGCGTTGGCCTGCTCGATGGCCGCCCGTAGAGTGCATTGAGGGCCCGGCGCAACCAGGTCGACGTCGCATATCCCGTCATCAGTGTCGGCGTCGCTCGTGTCGGCGGTCGAATTGACGATAATCAGGTCGTCGTCGAGGATCGTGAGGATGGCCGTGGGCTGTGTGATAGTGATAGACCCTTGTTGCGTGCTCGCATTGGAAAGGGTTACGAGGACCGTTTCGTCGGCCTCGAAGCGGTCATCGCCCTTGACGGTTACCGCGACGGCGCCGGTAGCGTTGCTGGCCGGGATCGTCAGACTTCCTGCCACGACGGCCACGTAGTCGCCTTCGGCGGTCCCGGCGGTGCCGTCAGCGGTGTCGTATCGGACGGTGATGTCGAAGCTGGTCTCGCTCGACTTCGACACCACGATGCTTATCGCGCTCGTCTCTCCGGAGCTACCCTCGGTGATGGAGACCGCAGCCTCGATAGCCAGCGTGGGAGGCAGGTCGTTGTCTTCGATAGTTATCGTGGCGGTGCGGTTTTGTACGCTTATCTGAGCTCCCGAGGTCGGGTTCGAGAGAGTTACCGTGAAGGTCTCGTCGGCCTCGTTGACAGCGTCGTCGAAGATGGCGACCGTGACTGGGGCCGACAAGGCGCCGGCTGTTACGGTCGCCTGGTCGCCGGTCGCGGCATAGTCCGCTCCTGCGATGGCCGAGCCGTCCGATGTGGCGAAGTCAACCGTGACATCGCGGCTGGAGGCGCGGTCCTGAGTGATGGTGAGGGTGGCGTTCCCAATACCTTCGTCAACCGAAATGTCCGTGATTGACAGGACCGGGCTCGGGTCGTTGTCCTGAATGGTGACCGTCGCGTTCCTGCCTGCTTCACTGATGACGGCGCCGCCCGTCGCGTTCTTGAGGGAGACGATGAAGGTCTCAGTCAACTCGTCGATCTCGTCGTCCAGAATGGGAATAATGACTGCCGCTGTCGTAGCCCCGGATGTGATGTTCGCCGTGCTATCGGTCGCGGTGTAGTCCTCTCCGGCAATGGCGGATCCATCAGCGGTGAAGTAGCCCACGCTGACGTCGCGGCCAGAGGCGGCGCTGAGAGATACGGTAAGGATAGCGTTCACGGCGGCTTCGCCGACCACCAAGTCGTCGATGGAGAGGGTCGGCGAGGCATCGTTGTCCTGGATCGTGACCGTCGCGCTGCCGTTCGCGGCGCTTATCTGGGCGCCGCCGGTCGCGTCTGACAGCTCTACCGTGAAGGTCTCGTCGAGCTCGTCCAATGTATCGTCGATGATGGGGACGGAGGCGCTCGTCGAGGTTGCGCCTGCTGGGATCGACGCGACCTTGTCGGTTGCAGAATAGTCCTGCCCGGCGAACGCGGTGCCGTTGGAGGTCGCGTAGTCTACCTTCACCTTGCGGCCAGAGGGTGCGTCTAGGACTATCGTAAGTTGGGCATTGCCAACGCTCTCGTCTACGGTAACACCTGAGATAGACAGCGTCGGCTGAGGGTCGTTGTCTTGAATGGTGACCGTTGCGCTGCCATCACCGATCTGCGCTCCACCGACGGCGTCCGATAGGGCGACCGTAAACGTCTCATTGGCCTCGTTGAGGGCGTCCTCAAGGATTGTAACGTTAAAGCTCGCGGAAATCCCGCCAGCCAGGATCGTCAGCCTGGTGCTCGTGGCGGTGTAGTCCTGTCCTGCCGTGGCCGTGCCATTGGCTGTCGAGGCCAGGACGGTCACATCGCGCCCCGAGGCGGCGTTCAGCGAGACCGTCAACGTCGCGATGCCGTCGCTCTCACCGACTGACAAGTCCGCGACAGACAGGACCGGTGGTGGATCGTTGTCCTGGATGGTGACGGTGGCCGTCCCGTCGCCGATCTGAGCGTCGCCAGTAGGATTCGAGAGGGTCACCGTGAACGCCTCGGTGAGCTCGTCGAGGCTATCGTCGATTATGGGGACCGCAACACTGGTGCTGGTCGCTCCGGGAACGATGGTCGCCGAACCACCGGTTGCGGTGTAGTCCGGCCCTGCCGTGGCGGAGTCGTCAGACGTTGCGTAGTCCACGGTCACGTTGCGGCTGGAGGGGCGGTCTTGCTGGATTATAACCGCCGCGTCGCCCACGCCCTCATCAACCGTTAGGTCGGCGATGGAGAGGACTGGAACGAGCTCGTTGTCCTGGATGGTGACTACTGCGCTGCCAAGCTGAACACTGATCTGAGCGCCCGTCGGATTTGAGAGGGTGACGGTGAAGCTCTCATCAAGTCCCTCGTAGACAGGGTCGTCTATGCTGGGTATCGTTGCGTCCGCTGTTGTCAGCCCCGCATTGATGATCGCTGTCTTGTTGGTCGCAGTGTAGTCCTGCCCGGCGATTGCAGTCCCGTCCGAGGTACCGTAGTCAACACTGACGTCACGTCCCGATGGGGTGCTGAGCGATATCGTCAGTGTCGCATCGCCAACCCCTTCGTTGACGATCGCGCCGGCGATGGACACCGTGGGCTCGGGATCGTCGTCGAGGATGGTGACCGTCGAGCTGCTGCTTGTCGGGCTGGTCTCAGCGCCGCCGGTGGGGTCCGAGAGGGTGACGGTGAACGTCTCACTCTCCTCATTCAGCGAGTCGCTCAGGATGTCTATGACCACCGATGTCGAAGTCTGGCCTGCTGGAATTGAGGCCGTCGTATTCAGCGATGTGTAGTCCTGGCCTGCGGTAGCTTGGACACCCGAGGTCGCTACGTTCACAGTCACGTCTCGGCCAGAGACCGCGCTCAGGGTAATCGGGACCGTCACGCTGCCGTCGCTTTCGCCGACAGAGACGAGTGCAGGTACCGACAGGACCGGCCCGGGATCGTTGTCCTGGATCGTGACCGTTGCGGCGCCATCGCCGATCTGGGCGTCGGAGGTCGGACCAGAGATCGTGACGGTGAAGGTCTCGTTTGGCTCGTCGATGCTGTCGTCGAGTACAGGTATGGCTACCGTCGTGGTTGTCGCCCCTGCCAGGATAGTCGAAGTCGTATCAGTCGCCGTGTAGTCCTGGCCCGCGGCAGCCGAGACGTCGGACGTGTTGACGTCCACTGTCACGTCGCGGCTGGAGGGCCGGTCCTGGGTGATGGTCAAGGTCGCGTTGCCAACACCCTCGTCGACTGAGATGTCCGCGATGGACACGATGGGAGCGGGATCGTTGTCCTGGATCGTGACCGTTGCGGCGCCATTGGCAACGCTGATCTGGGCCCCGCCGCTGGGATTCCTCAGCTCGACGGTGAACGTCTCGTTCAGCTCGTCGATGCTGTCCTCTATGATTGGGACGGCAATCGTCGTTGTCGTTGAGCTGGCGTTGATGGATGCTGTGTTGGTCGTGGTCGAGTAGTCCAGGCCGGCGATGGCAGTGCCATCAGACGTGAAGTACTCCACGGTCGTTGTTGTTGTGGTGGCCTGGTCCAGGGATATGGTCAGGATTGCATCGCCCGCGCCTTCGCTCACAGCTACGTCAACGATGGATAGGGCCACCTCGCCACCGTTGACCCTGGGCGCCACGTCCTGAGAGGCCGCGCCCCGTGCCAGAGCCATGACCGAGCCCTGAGACCAGAGCGCAAAGAGGAGGAATGCCAGGCACACAGATAGGATGGTGGCGGTGAGTGTGTATGGTGATAGAAGGGAAACCGCGTTGGCGCCTTGGAGTATGCGCTCCAAAGCCAACGCCCTTGTGGGCCTTCTTAGGGAGAGACTGAGCTTCACGCGTTGGACCCAGACCGACAGGGTTCTACCCAGATACCTAAGCATACTGGGCCGCCAGGCTGCACGTGTCTCCGCTACGTACTTTAGTCCGTCTCAGAACCTCTGACAGCGGTAGTCAATGGGAGAGTGCCCTGATTCACGGTAGGTCCTAGTGAGGAGCCATGTGGCCGTCGGGACGAGCTCTGGCTCCCGAGACCGACGATTTCGTTGCAGCGCACCCCACATCTTGGATGGTTGGCTAGGTAGAGCACCGGGGACTGAGAGAACGATGAAACAACATGACAATTCGTTGTCGCTATACGTCTGAGTTCAAAGCCCATGTGGTGCCGGAACTGACTAGCGGGGTCAAGAGCACCGCGAAGACCTACCGCCAGGACAAGCTCAATAGCCATATCTATCATACGATGCACGTCACGGAGAACTAGCACCATCGGCTCGACTAGCGCCAGAAGCTACGATGCCAATTCCCCCACCAGGGTAGAAATGTTTCCTTGGCCTTTCGTGCCAGAAGTAGTACTTCTGCCCCTGCGCCTCGGCGAAGTCCATCAAAGTCGGCGTGGCATGGGCATTGTCAGATACGACAAGAGCCCCTTCTGAGAGCCGCTGCCTAACAATCGCGTACTCCCCTGCTTCGTGCCCGTAGCTGTGTTCGCTGTCATGGATGAAGATGTCTATGGGGCCTTCCAGTCCGCGGAGCGCTGCGTGAGAGTCGCTGAAAACGAACTCAACCACCTCGGCATAAGGAGGTCCAACCAACCACCCTGCACGGGGGTTTATGTCTATGGCGTAGACCTTGCCCAGAGCGCCTTCATCTCGGTTTCTGAGAAGTGCTGCTGCCAGAACGCAAGTGCCGATCCCTTTGTCTACGCCTGACTCCACAACGACTGCTGGCCGCAATAGCCGGACCAGTGCGTACCAACCGATCCGACGACCGTAGCGGGCCTCCGCATCGGCCGTCGACCTGTGCGGGCTCGCAGCCGTGCGTTGCCCCACATGCTGTCTCAATGCCTCGTCAGATACGACTTCGTCGAGGTAGGAGCTTACGAGTGCTAGCTCTGCGCCTGTCACGTCGCTGATGAAATGGGCCAACTCTCGACGGTTCTGGTCCGTGGGATGATACGTGTAGTTTGTGACTTCGCGTGAGCTCGCCAGCCACCTTAGCACTAGGGCCCCATAGGAGCCGACAAGCCTTGAGGCCGTCACCAGCCTGCGAACGTGCGCGTACATCTGATTGCCCCCCGAGTGTTCCTTGATGCTCCCCCGGTTCGCCAGTGCTCTGTCAACACAGTCGTGACGCAGTGATCTCGCCCCTTCCCCGACCTGTCGGGGAGAGTCTCGATGAGCGTCCCCCCGACGCGTCGGGGAGAATCCTCGACAAGTCGGGATAGCATCATCGGACCATCCCAACCCCGACGAGCCGGGGGGTCTTGTTCTCTCCCCCTTTTGAGCTGTTCGTTACACATACGACGTGTCCAGGGCTCCAGCGGCTTGCTCTCCCTTGACGGGCTCGCTACGCGACCGTTCTGACATGCGAGCCCCAGAATGGGCCCGAAGCGCTCAATACTGTAGGGGCGGTTCGCGAACCGCCCTGTATTCACATCAACCTGAGGTTCTCTTTCC
>SDBU01003348.1_pt1 | contig 20465 bp, 19 predicted proteins | sample 2277071 | NCBI WGS metagenome assembly SDBU01 (sample SAMN10397929, study PRJNA504765) | marine sediment metagenome | isolation source: marine sediment core GS08_GC12, 126 cmbsf | place: Arctic Ocean: Gakkel Ridge, Loki's castle | collected 2008
TCAAGGAGAAAAAATTGAGCAAGGTATTTATCTTCTTGATCCACTTGGTTATCTTGACTTTTTAAATTTAGAAATGCACGCAAAATTTGTAATGACCGATTCAGGTGGAATTCAGGATGAGACGACTGTCTTAAACATTCCTTGCTTGACCTTAAGAAACACCACAGAGCGTCCAATTACCTTAACTCAAGGGACTAACACTCTTGTTTGGAATAAAAAGGATAAAATCATAGAAGGGGCCATAAGAATCTTGGAAAATGGTGGTAAGAAAGAAAATTGCTCCACATTCTGGGATGGCAAAGCAGCAAAGAGAATCGTAGACATCATCGCAAAATAAGATTATCATTGATACAAGGGGAGTGTGGAGTAAATAGCTCATAGTTGATAGTCCATAGTTTTATCAGAGAAGAATAAAGGCTATAGAATAAAGTGAAAAGCCAGTTTCTTTCAAAAGTTATGTCTGGAGATATATTAGCCGTGGGGTATCAGCTATGAACTATGAGCCAATTGAGCCATGAGCTAATTTCCTATGGGAGTTCTTAATTTATGAAACAAGTATTACTCAAAAAAGGCGAGATAACAGTGGAAGAAGTGCCTGCGCCCGTTGTTAGAGATAATAACGTATTAGTTCAGATTGCCTATTCTTGCATAAGCACCGGTACAGAAATATCCGGGGTTACCTCCTCGGGAGAATCTCTCCTGCAAAGAGCGCTCAAAGAATCAGACAAGGTAAGAAAAGCCTTGAACTTAGCCAGAACGCAGGGCATTTCAAATACGATTGCCAGAGTAAGAGGTAAGTTGGATACGGCAAACCCTCTTGGTTATAGCTGTGCGGGGGTAGTCATCGATATAGGTAAGAATACTAAGGATATAAAAATTGGCGATAGAGTCGCCTGTGCTGGCGCAGGATATGCAAATCACGCCGAAATTGTCTGCGTTCCTCAAAATTTGGTGGCAAAAGTTCCTGATAATTTGAATTTAAGAGGAGCTGCCTCAGTTACTCTGGGCGCTATTGCCATGCAGGGACTGCGGCGAGCAGAGGTAAGACTGGGAGAAAATACTGCTGTAACTGGACTGGGACTTTTGGGCCAAATTCTAGCTCAACTCTTAAAGGCAAACGGAGCAAGGGTTATTGGTTTTGATATAAGTGATGAGAGAGTCAATTTGGCAAAGAGCTTAGGAATGAACGAAGGATACAACTCTTCAAAGAACAATGTCTTGGAAAAAGCCTCAGACTTTACCGAAGACAAAGGGGTAGATGCTACCATTATTACTGCTTCTGCTCCAGGCAATAATGAAATTATTCAACAGGCAATGGAGATTACCAGAAAAAAAGGGCGGGTAGTAGTTATTGGCAATATTGGGCTCGGTCCCAGAAGGTCACCCTTTTACGAAAAAGAAATTGATTATTTAATTTCTACTTCTTATGGCCCGGGTAGATACGATAAAGATTATGAGGAAAAAGGCATAGATTATCCCTTTGGCTATGTTCGTTGGACCGAGAAAAGAAATATGGAGGAGTATTTAAGGTTATTATCCGAGGGAAAAGTAAATTTCCAAAAACTTGTTTCCAGAGTTTTTCCTCTCGAAAAAGCTCCTGAAGCCTACAGACTCTTAGAAGAAAAACAACCGGCAAATCCGGCAGTCCTCTTGGATTATCATTTTCAGGAAGAGAAAAAACCAGAAAAAACAAAAATTGTCATCTCTTCACCATTCACTCCTCACCATTCACCATTCACTAAACTTAATGTTGGTTTAATTGGTGCAGGTGGGTTTGCTAAAGGAATGCATCTTCCCAATCTAAAGAGACTTTCCAATCTATATTCAATTCTGGCTATTTGTGATGTTGATGGCCTCAATGCAAGGAATACTGCCCAGAAGTTTAAAGCAGAGTATTGTACTACCAATTATCAAGATATTTTGAAAGATGAGAACATTAACTTGGTGATAATAACTTTACCTCACAATCTACATTCAAAAGTAGCTATCGAAGTAGCTAAAAGCGGTAAAGCTATATTTTGTGAAAAACCAATGGCTTTAAATGAAAAGGAATTGGATAAATTAGTAAAAACTTTAAAAGAAACAAAAGCTCCTTATTTAGTGGGATTTAACCGCCGTTTTTCTCCTTTTGCTCAAAAAATAAAAGAGCTGATCCAAAAAAGAGAAACCCCCATGATAATTGACTACCAGATGAATGCCGGTTATCTTCCTGAAGACCACTGGGTTCAAACAGAGATTGGTGGTGGAAGAAACATTGGTGAAGCCTGTCATATTTATGATTTATTTACATTCTTTACTGAAAGTGAAATTGAAAAAATTAACGGTTTTTCTATGACTCCTAGAAATAGAAAACACTCAAAGAATGATAATTTTGTAGCCAGTTTGAAATTTAAAGATGGTTCTATCTGCAATTTGATTTATGCAGCAATAGGAACAAGCGAGTATCCAAAAGAGCAAATGAAGATTTATTTTGATGGGAAAATTATTTTCCTCAACGATTATAAAAACCTTAAGGTGTTCGGACTCAAGGACTTTTCACCATTCACTAAGAGCCAAGACAAAGGTCATTTAAACGAAATGCGGGAGTTTGGCGAGTCAATAAAGACTGGGGGTGGCTACCCCATACCACTGTGGCAACTGATTCAGGCAACAAAAATAAGTTTTGAAGTGGAGAAACAAATTAGTTCTTCTCAGTAACAAAAGTGACCCCATGAGCCTAATAAATTTAGCAAAATCTTTTCCCGATCCAATCAAGCAGGGTCTGAGATATTTTTACAGTGCGATTCCTCCCTCAATCCGTTACGGGAAGGTCTTCTGGGAGACCTACAACTTTTTGAAGGAATCTCAGTGGTGGAGTCGGGAGAAGCTGCAAGACTACCAGATGCAGCAATTAGAGAAGTTATTAAGACACTCTTATGAAAATGTGCCGTACTATCGAAGGGTACTTGATGAAAGAGGATTAAAGCCAGAGAGTATTCAGGACTTTAGTGACTTGAAAAAGCTGCCTTTTGTTACTAAGGAAATAATTAGAGACAATCTCTGCGATTTTGTAGCCCAGAATGTTCCAAAATCAAAATTGATGTGTGTGGCCACCGGGGGGTCAACTGGTATTCCTCTTGCTTTCTACGAACGAAGAGATTTTTCTAATGAACGAGAGAAAGCCTTTATCCTGACTTTGTGGAAAAGAGTGGGCTTTAATATAGGGGATAGCAGTGCAGTTTTTCGTGTCTACACCGCAGACCCATCAAAGGGGGAATTCTGGAGATATAATCCAGTTTCCAGAGGACTTTTCTTTTCTTCTTCCTACATGAGACCCAATTTCTTGAAAGCATATGTGAACAGACTGAGGAACTTCAAGCCCAGTTATATACAAGGATACCCTTCGGCTATTTCAGTATTCGCTCAATTCATATTGGAAAATAGTGTTAATGAGCTACCCCCGATAAAGGCTATTCTTGCTGGCTCGGAGAATCTCTATCCGTCTCAGAGAAAACTGATAGAGAATGCTATGAAATGCAGAGTGTTTAGCTGGTATGGACACTGTGAAAAGGCAGTTCTAGCGGGAGAATGCGAACATAACACCTCTTATCATGTCTTCCCTGAGTATGGTTATGTAGAACTCTAATAGATGGCGATGGAAACGAGGTAACTGAGGATGGGCTAATAGGAGAGATCGTAGCTACCGGATTTAACAATTTTGCTACTCCCTTCATCCGTTATAAAACAATGGATATGGGGGTTTTCAGCAGCGAGAAATGTCAATGTGGCAGACAATATCAACTTCTAAAAAGAATTGAGGGTAGATTACAGGAATTGATTGTTACCGGGACAGATCGTTTAATATCTATGACAGCACTTAACATGAGCTCGTATGTGTTCGAGAATGTGAAGCAATTTCAATTCTATCAAGACAAGAAAGGCGAGATCATTCTTAATCTAATTAGAAAGAATACTTATAGCAAAAAAGACACAGAATATATAGAAAGGGAACTCCATAAGAAATTGGGGGATGATATGAAATTAGAAATTCAATTTGTTGAGCAAATCCCCCGTACGCCAAGCGGGAAATATAGACTTCTAACTCAGAAACTACCCATCAAGTGGGGAGATTGAATGATAAGTTTCGAAAAAGCTTTTAAAAAAACTAAAGAGTCATATTTAGCCTTAAAATTGATGCAGATACGGCACCGGTTAGTATATGAAAAAAGTTATAAACCAATGGCACAAGCTATGAGACGGTTTAAAGAATGTGATAACAAAAAACCAAAGTCTCGGATAAGAAAGGAAATGAATTTATGTAGGAAATCATGCTATTTCAGAGCAATGCGAATATTTTGAGAAACATCCTGATACAAATTTTGTTTTCAAGGGGTATAAGATTTTGAACTGGAATAAAATAAAGAAATTTGCGATGGAAAATGCAAAGAGATTACCGCAATTCACTTACTTGGGCTGGGATATTGCCTTGACAAGAAGAGGCCCTTTAGCTATAGAGACAAATCTTGGTTTTGGTTTAGATATTTATCAAATTGCTTTGGGTGGATTAAGAGAAATTTTTCAAATTAGCGACCCTCAATTTTATTGGAAGAATAAAGGAAAAAGAGTATGATAATTCAAGTTGGACCTTATCCTCCAAAGCATACTTGCTTGACCCTGATATGAAAATTGAAACCTATAGGTGATAATAAGCTCAACATGAGATGGTGGTTTGAGGAAATATCAGCGAAGTATCTTTTAGGGAATATGAAAAGTTGGATTATCAGGACAAGACTCATCGAAATGACTGCGGAACTATACGAACTGCGTGATAAAACGGAGAAACATCTTCTAAGATTGATGGAAGATAAGCTGAGAAAAGCATGAGCACAGGAGAGTTTACCAGCAAAAGAGCGAATAATTACTTAGCTGAAAAAGCTATAATCTGCGGAGTCTGCAAGGACGTAGGAAATGCTCTGCCTGCCGTCATCTCTTCCATGCAAGAGATGGGAAGGCTTTTCAAAGATTACCAAGTGTTTGTATACGAAAATGACTCTCAAGACAATACTCGGGAGATTTTGAATAGATGGAAAGAAAAGAACGGGCGGGTGCACATAACGACAGAGAACATCCCTGAGGAAACTCTATTGAGTTTTTGCAAGGCAATTAGCTGGGATAATAGGCCAAGCCGACTGGAACTGATTGTCCGGGCCAGAAATATGGTATTGCAACAGATAATGCGACACGAGTATGACGACTATAGGTATGTCATCTGGGCCGAGATGGACTTTAAGAACGGCTGGGACACAAAAGGCATCATTGATTCGCTTAGTCAGCCACAGCCATGGGACGGCATCTGTGCAAACGGGGTCCTTCCCGACGGCAGAATGTTCGACGGCCATGCCTATAGGGACAGTCAATTTCCCCTGGGTCCGGAGCTTCTTGGGGACTGCTGGTGGCGGAAATATCTAAAGAAGATAATGGTTGTACTTGATGAAAACATTGACCTGATTCCGGTGATATCTGCCTTCGGTGGCCTGGCTATTTACAAACGCCAATCGATACAGGATTGTTGCTATTCGGGGACCGTCAACTATGAGTTGTACCGACTGACCAAGTGCCTCCTTAGAGATGGGTTGAAGAACGGCAATAAACAGGTTAGATTTTATTTCAAACACAAATCGCCTTTGCTGGTGAATGGCTCCCTGATGGGAGCGGTTTTGTTTAGAGGAAAAGGGGCTGATATACCGATAGTCTGGAGGAATAATTCTGGATATAACTACCCTGTTTGCCTTGGGCATACGGCTTTCCATGCTGCTATGATAAACAGGGGCTTTAGTAAAATCTTCGTCAATCCCAGGATGAAAATGCACTATGATTTCAGGTGAAGTTCTGTGTGACGAAACGCATGCAGGTACGTTTTCCAATTCAGTCACTGAGCAGGCTCTGGAATACAGGAAGTATGAGTTATAGTCTGAGGAACGGTCGAAACCACATGATGACTCAATGGGCGTGATGTGAGCTTATGGATGAAAAGAAGCAGGTGAATATGTCAATGCCAAATTCAAAACAGGTAAATCAAAAAGTTCAGGAAAATGAGACTTTGGGTAACGAGAAGAAATTAGCCCAGACTGAAGCATCACCCACAATCATCATTGAGCCCACTCGTGGTTGGCTATCTCTGAAACTGAGGGACATATGGGAATACCGTGAACTTCTTTACTTTCTCACCTGGCGTGATGTGAAAGTCAGATATAAACAGACCGCAATTGGATTCCTCTGGGCAATCATTCAACCTTTTTTGAAGATGGTGGTCTTCAGCATTATCTTTGGAACTCTGGCTAAGATGGATTCAGAAGGGTTCCCCTATCCCATTTTCCTCTATGCAGGGCTTCTTCCCTGGCAGTTTTTTGCCAGCTCTGTTAGTCGCAGTGGTGAAAGTGTTGTTGCAAGCACAAACCTCATTACAAAAGTCTATTTCCCAAGACTTGTTATACCCATTGCATCTGTTGGAGCTTGTCTTGTAGATTTTGCCATATCGTTTATAATATTGGTCATCTTAATGCTTTACTACAATGTCGTTCCCACGCTCTCGATTTTTATGGTACTGCCATTGATTCTGGCGACAACATTCACTGCTTTGGGAGTGGGTACGTTTATAAGTGCTCTAAATGTTGCCTATCGAGATTTCCGCCATATTGTTCCATTTTTTGTTCAGATATGGATGTTCTTAACACCTGTCGTTTATGCTACCAGAATTATTCCCGAAAACTGGCGTTGGCTCATTCTGCTGAACCCAATGGCCGGGATTGTAGATGCTTATCGTTCAGCAATTCTAGGCAAGCCATTTGAATGGAGTAACCTCGGAATTTCGATGGCAATAGCAGTAACTATATTCCTCTGTGGACTGATCTATTTCCGGAAAACAGAAAGATATTTCGCCGACATTGTTTAGGAGTGAGATATGCCTGACTTAGCTATAAAAGTGGAAGGTCTGAGCAAGCGTTACCGCATCGGCCAGTATATTGGAGGAGCGTACCAGTACAGAACCCTGCGAGATATTTTTACTGACGCTATACATGCTCCTTTCCGCCGATTGCGAGCAAGAAGCAAACGACGAGCAGTAGATAGTAATCCAATAGCCGATAGTCATGAGCTACCAGCTATGAATCATGAGCCATCAGCTAAATTCATCTGGGCCCTAAGGGATGTCTCCTTTGAGGTAAAGCAGGGAGAGGTCGTCGGTATTATTGGCAGAAATGGTGCAGGCAAATCCACACTTTTGAAATTGCTTTCCCGGATAACAGAGCCCACCCAAGGCAGGGCAGAAATAAAGGGTCGTATGCGAAGCCTCCTGGAGGTTGGGACCGGATTCCATTCTGAACTTACCGGTCGGGAAAACACATACTTAAGCGGTGCAATCTTGGGGATGACTAAAAAGGAGATTGACCAGAAGTTCGATGAAATAGTTGATTTTTCCGGGATAGAAAAATTTATTGATACTCCAGTCAAACGTTACTCCAGTGGTATGCTGGTCCGCCTGGGCTTTGCTGTCGCTGCTCACCTTGAGCCAGAAATCCTACTGATTGACGAGGTCTTGGCAGTAGGGGATGCTGTCTTCCAGAAAAAGTGCCTGGGAAAGATGGGCGATGTGGCGAAGGAAGGGCGAACAGTGTTGTTTATTAGTCATAATATGGTAGCGGTGCAAACCCTTTGCAGCCGAGCAATTCGCCTTGACAAGGGTTATTTGATGGAAGATGGAGAGGCGAATAAAGTTGTTGTAGCTTATCTAAAAAGCGGTGCAAGCGAGCTACTCGAACAACGATGGGATGATCCACAAACTGCGCCGGGAAATGAAAATGCAAAAGTGTTATACGCCGGGATTTCTACCGGACCCGGATACAACCGCAGCTATCTCACCGTTGCAACACCCCTGGATTTTGTCTTTCGGATTTGGAACCTACGATCAGAAGATTGGCTGTACTTTAATCTGTTCATACACACTCAGGAAAATATATGTGTTTTCCACACTACTTCAAGTAAGATGAGTTTCAATGAGGGTATCATTGAAGGAGTTTGTCATATCCCACCCAATCTTCTGAATGACAATATTTATGCAGCACAACTAATGGTACATTATCCCAGATTTGATGGCATTAATGTAAATAATATCTTGACTTTTGAGATCCATGATTGTGAACGAGGAGATGATGTAGGTTGGCACGGAAAAATACCGGGAGTAATACGTGTGAATCTACAATGGGAGTTACGAAAGATAGACAATCAATGCTTATGAAATACGAAAATTTTGCGGAAGCGCTGATGAATGAACTACAGTCAAGTGTTTGTAATGAACATGAGAATAATTACGATATTGACTTATTTGGTGTTTCCAACCCGTTCGGTTTTGTATATTGTAGAAAAACGATGATCAGCGTAACTAAAACATTTACGGCAGTGACCATATACACAGATTGTCTGCTAGGGGGTCGGTGGATATGACGAAGCAGGTGTGTGCTTTAGGGTTTACCAGCGTGGGGCAGGATGTAATTATCTGGCCTATGGCAAAGATAGTATCGCCGGAAGTCATTTCCGTTGGTGATTCAGTCATCATAGATGATTTCGTCTTCCTCATGGGTGGTAAAAGCACTGTCATTGGTAGCTTTGTGCATATTGCTTCTTTTACATCCATCACCGGGGGCGGCGATTTTGTCATGGAAGATTTCACTACTTTGTCAAGTGGGGTACGGGTTTTTACAGGCAACGAGGACTATTCTGGCGGGTGTTTAACAGGTTCGGGAGTTCCGTTCCCCTACCGTGTGCCAATTCGCTCCTTTGTATATATCAGGAAGCACGCAATTGTTGGAGCAGAGGCAATTATACTGCCTGGGGTAACGATAGGAGAAGGAACAGTCGTCGGAGCGAACTCGCTCGTCAAAAAGGATTGCGTGCCGTGGACGGTCTACGTTGGGTCGCCCGCGAAAGCAATCAGGTCTCGTCCAAAGGAGCGCATTCTCGAACTTGAAACCCAGTTGCGTAACGAAGTCTACGATAAAGATGGAAACTACATCCCGAAACTCAAAAGAGAACAGCAGGAGCTACACAAATAAAGAACACATACAGGATATTGCTGTGTTTGGTGGTGCTCCCGCATTTCAGGAGAAACTACACGTTGGTCGCCCTAACATTGGCAATCGTCAGCGGCTGATCGAACGCATCAACGATCTCTTGGATAGAAAGTGGCTGACCAACAATGGTCCCTTTGTGCAAGAGTTTGAACAGCGGATCGCTGACCTGTTAGGGGTCAAGCACTGTATCGCGATATGCAATGGGACAGTAGCCCTGGAGATTGCCCAGTGAAAGCAAGCGTCTACATGATCACCTATAATCATGAAAGATTCATTGCCCAGGCCATAGATAGTGTCTTAATGCAGCAGGTAGATTTTGATTATGAAATAGTCATAGGAGAAGACTGTTCTACCGACAATACCAGAAGTATCGTGATTGATTATCAAAACAGGTTTCCGGATAGAATCAAGTCGTTGCTTAATGAAAAAAACCTGGGAATGATGCCCAATTTTATTCAAACTATGCAAGCCTGTAAAGGTCAATACATCGCTATGTTAGAAGGTGACGACTACTGGACCGACCCCCACAAACTGCAAAAGCAGGTAGACTTTTTAGACAGGCACCCGGAGTTTGCGATTTGTTCCCACAACGTAAAAGTCAAACGTGAAGGAAGCATGCAGTCTCACGAGTGGCTCGGGGCCAGGCACAAGGAGGTGTCAACTTTAGAAGATTTGCTGCGCAATGGAAGCGGTGGAGCGACTTGCTCTTTGGTCTTTCGGAATGGGGTGTTCGGTGATTATCCAGAGTGGTACTACACTATCCATGGTGGCGACTGGGCGCTCCAGGTTTTGTGTGCAAGTTGTGGTAAGCTACGTTATTTCAGAGAAGTGATGGGGGTGTTTAGGCGGCATGATCGTAATTACATCTATTACCAAGCACTAGCCGCGAAAGCTAAAGGAGAAGAGGTTATCGCTATTCCTTCTAGGGAGTGCTTACAGATATGCGATGTATTAAATAGACATTTTAACTATCGGTATAAGAAACTGATACAAAAACACAAAGCTTATTGGTATTGGATTGGAGCGGTGGAGTATACCCGTTATGGGAAAAAGGATTTAGCACGAGTGTATTTCCTAAAAGCTCTTCCACATATTTTTCCATTACCTCATTGGCTGACTTTTAGGGAGTTGCTAAAAAGCTTGTCAATATTTCTTTTAGCTCCTATATTCATCGCTTTTTTGCACTCTGTGAAGTCACTAACTAAGTCACTACTCGGATTGGTATAAGTGCATCTTCAAGGGATTGGGGGACCTTATGACGATATTTCTTGCAGAAGAGATTCAGAAGTACGCATCAGAAGCTGAAGCCGTGTGGGGAAAAGCTTATGGTCTATTCGATAGGATTATCCAGGCAAAAAAGTTCAAGGTGGGCGCTGAAGTTGGCGTTGCCTACGGGGGGCATGCAGAAGCAATTTTGAATATTTCTACTATCGATAAATTGTACGGGGTTGATCCGTATTTACACATGCAGAATTACCACGATTCTATGAATTTTTCTCAAGACAAATTTGATGAACTATATATTTATGTTTCCAAGAGACTTGCTAGATTTGGTGACAGGTATGAGCACATACGGAAAGTCTCAAGACAAGCTGCGGATCAAATTCCTGAGCAAATAGATTTCGTTTATATAGACGCCGATCATTCCTATAAAGGGGTTTGGGGAGACCTCTGTGCCTGGTTCCCCAAAGTCCGAGTTGGTGGAATAATTGGAGGGCACGACTATAATCATCCAAATCTGCCAGAGGTGCAGCAGGCGGTAGATGAATTCTTTAGAAGATTTGACTGGATAGTTACTTCAGAGGGTTACCATGTCTGGTGGGTTGAAAAGAGGCCCATTAATGTAAGCTTCTTTATCCCTGCCTACAATTGTGCGGCAACTATTGAAGAGTCCGTTGACTCAATTATGGATGGGAATTTTGGGGAAAGGGACGAATTCATTATTTGCAATGACGACTCGACCGACAACACGCTTGAAGTCTTGGAGCGGTTGAAACAGAAGTACCAGGCTATTCAGATTGTGTATCATCGAAGGAACAAAGGTGGTGGTGCGGCACGAAATACTGCAATTGAACACACAAATAATCCCCTGTTATTTTGTCTCGACTCAGACAATGTGCTAGCGCCAGAAAGTGTGCCCAGGCTGAAAGATTTCTTGGTAGCCAGCGGTGCGGATGCAGCAGCATTCCAGGGACCGCATTATTTTAAGGATGACAAAAACAAAATTACTCATAAATGGACATATAGGCAGGGATTGATAACTCTGGCTGATTGTCTAGCCGGGCCTGTAACACCTGGAGCGAGTGGAAACTATATGTTCACCAAAGAGTCCTGGATTAGAGCAGGGGGATATCCTGAATTTGCTGGCCTATTAGACTCTTGGGGTTTCGGTTTCCGACAATTGGCCACAATGTCCAAAATGATGGTTATGCCAGACTCATACTATTTTCATCGATATGGCCATGATTCATATTGGGTTCGAGAAGCAAAAAAGGGGAAAACCTCATTGACGGCTCTACGGGTATTGCTTCCCTTTCTAGATATGCTTGATCAAAAAGACGTCGATTACATAATGAGCCGTAAAGGTCGATACCATTGGTTTGAAAATTTGGAAAGGCACCCAATTAAACTAAAGACGGGCGAGAGCGGAAAGACAGGCATAAGGCCTCAAAATAATGTATCTCGAGTGCATGTGCTAAAAAGATTGCTAAATCTGATACAGAGTGTGACTATGCTTGCAGGATTTAGGCTTAGAATCGAGCACTTCCGTAAACGTTGAATGTGTCCAATCGCTGATTGTCGTAAAGATGTTACCGGAGGAAAGAGAATGAAATTCCATCTCGGTTGCGGGCAAAGATATTTTGAAGGTTACATTAATATTGATTTTCCAGCGTCAGAGCATAGTGTCCAAGAAAAGTCTGTAGCTGATATTCAGGCAGACATCACACAATTGTCCTATCCAGCTTCATCTGTAGATGAAGTACGCCTTCATCATGTCTTTGAGCATTTTACGCGTCCTGTCGCTTGTGGACTTATAGCTGCATGGAGGTCTTGGCTCAAATCAGGAGGGATACTTCATATTGAAGTCCCAAGTATTCAGAGAATGTGTTCGATTTTGTTGAATCCGCTTGCGAGTCAGCATGCAAAAGCAGTTGCTTTGCGACATATCTTTGGCTCACATGAAGCTCCCTGGGCGATTCATTGCGAAGGCTGGACAATCGGTCGGTTAAGAAAGCTTCTCAGGAACTTAGGATTTGGAATATCTAGAGTTAAGAGGAATTCTTGGAAAGGAACTCATAATTTTGAAGTTGTTGCCAGAAAAAACGAGCCTAATCTTTCTAATATTGATATGGAAAAAAGGGTGGAAGAATTTCTTTCGGATTATTTAGTAGATTCTTCTCAAAGTCAACTAAAACTCCTGGATGTATGTATGGATGCCTATAAACATCAGGTAGATAGATGTGGGGCAAAATGACCAACATCAGTATTATCATCCCAACATTTAATCGTGCAGCAACGTTGGGAAAGGCTATTAGAAGTGCCTTGGAGCAGACATTTTCCCCTTTGGAAGTTCTGGTTTGCGATGATGGTTCAACAGACAAAAGTCGTGAAATCGTTAGATCGATCAACGACTCACGTGTTCGATGGATAGATGGAGAGCGTAGTGGGAGACCAGCCATTCCGCGCAATAGAGGAATTCGAGCAAGTCGGGGGGAATGGTTAGCGTTTTTGGATAGCGACGATGAGTGGCTACCGGAAAAGTTTGAAAAACAGTTGGCGCATGCAAACAAAATGGGATGCGATGCCGTCTGCTCCAATGCGATACGATGGATACCATCTCAGGAATATTCAGGACCGATGTTTGTCAGGTGGACTCTTGGAGACTCAATTTCTTTTCCCGCGCTTTTGCAAAATAACTACGTGATTTGCAGTTCCGTCTTGATAAAGAAGGATATTGTGAATAGATATCAAGGGTTCCCAGAAGATAAGGCATTTAGGACTAACCAAGATTATGCTCTTTGGTTACGCATTGCTACTTTCACAAATTTTGCCTACCTGAACGAACCGTTGTTGATCTATAGGGATGAGCCAGAAGCAAGCATCCGGGCTCACAGCTCTTCAGTTTGGCAGCAAAGGATTACTATCTTGAAATACTTCGTTTCATGGGCCCATGGTACTGAGTATGCCATAAAGAACGACAAGGAATATTTAGATTTAGCACAGAAGTCTCTCTTACGTGCTCGGGCAGAAAACAGAAGGTTGCGCTTAAGAACTATGCTATCAAAACCGAAAAGATGGGTAGTCAAGTGAGAATCTTGCACACCGTTGAATTCTACTATCCATCAGTGGGCGGCGCCCAGGAGAAAGTACGGCAAGTCTCGGAACGGTTGGTCCGATTGGGTCATGACGTCACAGTGGCAACAAGACGATTGCTTACTCGGAATTCTTCAGTTTTGAACGGTGTCAATATCGAAGAGTTTAACATCTCTGGAAACGCTGTCCAGGGGTTTTCGGGCGAGGTCGAACACTACCAGAAGTTTATTTTTGAATCCAGTTTTGACGTGATAATGAACTACGCCGCACAGCAGTGGGCTACCGACTTGGTGTTACCAATATTGAACAGAATCTCTGCTAAGAAAGTTTTTGTGCCTTGCGGTTTTTCCGGGTTATATTTACCAGAGTATGGCGATTATTTTGAACAAATGAAGACCTGGCTCAAACAGTACGATGTTTGTGTTTATCTATCAAATGATTATAGGGATGTCAATTTTGCTCGGAAGTGTGGAGCAGATAACGGCGTGCTCATCCCAAATGGTGCTGGAGCGGACGAATTTGACCAGAAAACAGATATTGATATAAGAGCACAACTCGAGATTCCACCAGAGCATTTTCTAATCTTACATGTAGGGTCTCATACAGGTGCCAAGGGACATAAAGAAGCGCTCCGGATTTATAAGAAAGCAAGAATAAGACATGCCACTTTCTTGATAGTAGCCAACAATTTCGGTGCTGGTAGCTGCACTAGAAGCTGTCTTCGGAAAGAGAAGCTTTATCGCTGCAATCGATTGTCAAGAGTGTTAGACAAAAAAATTTTAGTGAAATCCTTGTCGAGAAAGGAAACCGTGGCTGCTTATCATGAAGCAGACCTTTTTTTCTTCCCGTCAAACATAGAGTGCTCGCCTATTACTTTGTTTGAAGCTATGGCTTCGAAGACACCTTTTCTGACGACAGATGTAGGTAACTCAAAAGAAATTATTGAATGGTCAAATGCTGGTGAGTTGTTACCGACATTGAAATTTCCAAATGGATATGTTAGGGCAAATGTGAATGCATCCGTTGATGTTCTTCAACGGTTCTTTTACAACCCTGAGAAGAGACAAAGAATGGCAAGTGATGGGTATAAAAATTGGAAGACATCGTTTACCTGGGAAAAAATTACAAAACAATACGAAAATTTATACATAAAGCTCTTAAGTAATAATAAAGGACGGTCATGAGAATCTTCTACGCTTCTCCCACAACCCCAAACACCGCATTCCGGTCTAATCTGTGGCGCAATAATCTGTATCAGCCTCTGGTGGGTTTAGGGCACGATGTGGTGGAGTTTCAATACGATTTAAGGAAAACCTTCCAGAATCTCGATCCGCAAGACCCCAAGCAAGAAGCCTTTATTGATGAAAACAGACCCATGATAACTGAGGAATTACTGCGCCAAATTAAGGCAGTTCATACGGAAAAGCCAATCGATTTGTTCTTCAGTTATTTTTATGATGCCTGTGTACTGCCGGAAGCAATCGATGAAATCAAGTCTATGCGCATAAGGACCGTCAACTGGTACTGTAACGGGTCGTATCAATTACACTTAGTCTCGCAAATCTCCCCCCATTATGACTGGTGCCTGGTGCCGGAAAGATTTAGACTTGATGATTACAAGGCAATGGGAGCAAATCCCATTTACTGCCAGGAGGCGGCTAACCCCCACATATATAAGCCGTATGACTTACCTGTTGAATTTGATGTCACCTTTGTTGGGCAGGCATACGGAGACCGTCCGGCGTACATTAAGTACCTGTTGGAACAGGGGATTAACGTGCGGGTCTGGGGATGGGGTTGGCGGAACTTTTCCCTGGACAGGATGTCAGTCCCTAGGTTCCAGTTTCTAGGCCGGCCCATCCGTATCGCCAAAGCGCTCTTGACACCTGCTGGCTGGCTGGCGGTTCGGCGGTGGCTGATAAATCTGTTTGGAGCTTCTTCCGAAAAGACCGCTAAAGGATATTCGGCGGGGGTAACGCTGCCCGCATCTATATTAGGCGGCACCTTAAGCGACGAAGAGATGATTCGGATGTACAGCCGCTCTAAAATTAACATAGGGTTTTCCACATGCGGTTACACTCATGAAACTGAAAGGCGTATTTTACAGGTACGGCTGCGGGATTTCGAGGTGCCTATGAGCGGAGGCTTCTATATGGTAGAGTGGATGAAAGAACTTGAGGAATTCTTTGATGTTGGCAAGGAGATTGTTTGTTATAATAATAAAGAGGATATGCTTGATAAGATTAAGTATTACCTGGAACACGACAGTGAACGCGAACGAATCCGTCGCGCTGGATGCAAAAGGTGCCGTAATGAGCACACCTGGCAAAAACGTTTTGAAGCTGTTTTTTGCGAAATGGAATTATTGTGAGTCTGAATCAACCCGAAGCTACGATGGTGCGGACAAAGATGCTACGGAAGATTTAATAATATCGTTATTAGGGAAATGACAATATGCCAAAGGTAAGCGTTGTAATCCCCACTTACAATTATGCCCAGTATATAGAAGAGGCTATAGGCAGTGTGTTAGCACAGACTTATAGAGACTACGAAATAATAGTTGTCGACGATGGTTCAACCGATGATACCAAAGGAATAATTTCTCAATACGGCCCAGACGTCAAATACATTTATCAGAAAAACCAAGGAACATGCGCGGCGAGAAATACAGGAATCAGAAATTCAAAGGGAGAATATATTGCGATTTTGGACTCGGATGATCTCTGGCTGCCCTCCAAGCTGGAAAAACAGATTAAGCTTTTCGAAGCCAACTCGAGGCTTGGCCTGGTATATTCTGACGGTCTTGTTTTTGGTGAGGAATTAGCGTGGGACGATCTTTCCTTTGGAGGAAATATGAATTTCTACCGCGGGAGAATATTTGACAAGCTTATCTTAGGGAATTTTATTCCGTGCCTTTCTGTCGTGATAAAAAGGAGCTGTTTTGATAAAGTGGCGCCCTTCGATATTGACTTAGATTTTAGTGGGGATTGGGATATGTGGCTCAGAATATCATTGCATTATGAAGTCGACTACGTTGACGAGCTGTTAGTCAAATACAGGAAACATAGGGGAAGCCTTGGGACCAAAACAGAGATGATGGAGGAGGTCTCTCTCAAGGTGCTTGACAAGATTTTCTTAGAGAAGAACGTTCCGTCTATTTTGAAGAGGAAGGCATACTCAAATGCTTATTTGCGTTCAGGCGGTCTGTATCGCAAGACTAGGAAGTTAGGTAAATCCAGGAGTAGATTCTTCAAATCCTTGCTGTTGTATCCTTTTTCCTTTACGCTGTGGGTATCTGTTGCAAAAAGCCTTGTCATTTTTGAGAGTACGGGGCAGCGGGGAGAGCCAAGGGTGTGAAGTGAAGGAACAAAACTTCAGAAAAGCTTCAAGAAACACTGAAGAGAAAAAACCGAATTTTTTTAATAGTGAGAGAAGGGGAAAGAGAGTAGAGGCTTGAGGCAAAAAAAGTTTCTGATAGATACTTTGAAGAATGATGCAGACATAGAGAGCAGTGAATAAATGAAACTCTGTTTCGTTGCTGACCTAAACAGTATTCACTCACAAAGGTGGATAAGGTATTTTTGTCAGAAGGGACATCAGGTGTATGTATTGTCCACCACTGATTTTGTGGGCAGATTCGAGAATGCGACTGTTCAGAATTTTTCCAATAGAGTAATTGAACGGCAGACTGAGCCAGGCTTTGGCGCGAAAGAGAATATTAAGAAGTATGCCAGGAGACTCTTTAATAAGCATCCAGAAATATTGATTTGGCTGGTACAGAATAGACACCAACTGGTGCTGCCGTTAAAAGCTTACCGTTATTCAAAGATAGCAAGGGCGAGGATTAAAAGGGTAAAACCAGATTTGGTTCACTGTCTTCGACTTCCCATTGAAGGGTATATTGGATACCTGGCCAGGGCTAAACCTCTTGTGGTTTCATCCTGGGGAAATGATTTCACCTATTATGCAGGATTTTCACCAATTTATACTCATCTGACCAGGAAGACAATGTCTCGGGCAGACCTATTTTTCTCTGATTGCCAGAGAGATATTGAACTTGGTATAGAGTACGGGTTCAATGTCTCCAAGCCCCATCGAGTATTTCCGGGAACCGGAGGAATTGATTTAACCAGCCTCAAGAAAGAAGAAACTAAGGTATCATATTTTGAAAATTGGGGCATTAGAGATGATGATATTGTTTTGACTTCATTTAGAGGATGGGGCAGATGGTATCTTCATAAACCACTTCTAAGAGCATTCTGTCTGGTTCAGAAGAAAGTTCGGAATACAAAATTTATATTGGTGGGCCCCAAATATGGTCTCTACTATAATTCATTGATCAGGATGACTGCTTCTCTGGGTTTAAATAAGAGTGTACTGTTCATTGACTGTGTAGCGCACAGTAAAATCCCCCGGATTGTGGGCTCCAGCGACCTGATAATTTCTGCAACTAGCCATGACGGCACGCCAAACTCAATGTTAGAGACAATGGCTTATGGTGCAATTCCTGTAATGAGTGATATTCCATCTATCAGAGAGTGGGTCAAGGATGGGTGGAATGGTTATCTTTTTAACCCACGGGATCCTGAAGACATAGCTAAAGTCATTGTGAGAGCCTTGAAGAACCGGGACAGTTTTGAATTGATGGTGAAAAGGAATCGGAGCCTAGTGAGTGAGAGAGCAGATTATCATAAGAATATGAAGTTAGTTGAGGAGATGTACCGCCGATTGGTCAGTAAGGCAAAAACTGAGAGATAGGGACAGATTGTGGATAATAGACGTGAGCCTCATTCCGGCAGGGTAAAAAGTTTACCGTCGGAGACTTTAATCAAGAAGGTTTTTTCGAAAGCTAAGGATAAGGGGTCAAGAACTATCAGCAAAATCTCTGCGACTGCGTTTGGTACCGAAATAACTGATGTGGAATTTGTGAAGGGACTCCGGATTTCAGAGGATAAACTTCAGGATTTGGCGGAAGTGAAAAAGTATTTTTGTGAAAGAAAAGAGGCGAGGTTTTTTATTTATTTATCAAAACGAGAGGATGCTACTTCATTTATCTATGGGTATTTTCCAGGCATTCGGGATAAGATTACGGTAGGGGCTGATAAATTCTGTGAGCATATTTTTGATTTTTTAGGAAGTGGATTAGTTAAGGTTTATTATGGAATGAAGGCAAAGGGCTTTGAAGGGTATTGTTACGATATGAAGATCAAAAGTAAAGAGTTAGACGCAGTTCAGCATTCAAGATTCAGCGTTCACGATTATAAATCAATTGACTGGCATATCGACTTTAAATCTGGCTATCGTTGGAATCCAAAGAGATATCATAAATCCATAAGATATGGGCATAGAGTAGGTGTGGATGTAAAGGTTCCCTGGGAGCTGTCTCGTTGTCACCACCTGGTAACCCTGGGAGAGGCTTATTTTCTATCTGAGAATGAAAAATACGCTAAGGAATTTGTTAATCAGATTACTGATTGGATTGAGAATAATCCTCCTAAGTTCGGAGTAAATTGGACCTGCACTATGGACGTAGCTATCAGAGCCTGTAATTGGCTTCTAGCCTGGGACTTTTTCAAGGGCGCTTCTTTGATTAACAACGAATTCATTACTAAATTTTTTAAGAGTCTACTTCAGCACGGAAGGCACATCAAGAATAATTTGGAGTACAGCGAAGCTCTGATCTCTAATCATTATCTTTCTGATGTTGTGGGACTAGTATATTTGGGAATTTTAGTTCCAGAGTTCAAAGAATCGGAGAAATGGAAAGACTTTGGTATAGACCAGCTCAAGAAAGAGATGAAAAAGCAGGTCTATGCTGATGGTGTCAATTTTGAGGCCTCCACCTGTTATCACCGTTTAGTATTGGAGCTATTCTTTTATGCCACTTTTCTAATAATAATTAATGATAAGAGTTTCAAAGAAGACAATTTTGTAGAAGTTGGAAATGAAATACTTGGTGAAGAGTATCTTCAGCGTCTATATAAGATGTTTGATTTTGTTTTCTATGCCTTAAAGCCAAATGGCAGAATGCCTCAGATTGGGGACAATGATAGTGGCAGACTTCATGTATTTGCTAAACAAAAGGTTCTGGATATGCGATATCTACTTACTCTTGGGGCCGTATTCTTTAAGGAGCCTAAGTTTAAGATTAAAGAATTTGGTTTTTGTGAAGAGGCATTATGGATTTTTGGAGAGAAGGGTCATAAAGTCTGGCAGGGTCAGGAAGATAGTTGTCTCGCAAATGTTGGTAGCCGTGCATTTCTCGATGCCGGCTGGTATATAATGAGAAACAACAAGGGTTATATGGTTATTTCCGGTGGACTCAATGGGCAAAACGGGAATGGCGGTCATTGTCATAATGATAAATTGAGTTTTGAATTATGTATAAATGGGGAGGATGTGATTGTTGACCCTGGGACCTATGTCTATACTGCTGAGCCCAAATGGCGAAATAGGTTTCGTTCTACAGCTTATCATAATACAGTAGTGGTAGATGGCGAGGGGCAAAATAGATTTGATGGGAGAAATCTTTTTGGGATGACAAACGATGCCCAGGTCAAAGTCAATGAATGGGAAACAAATGATGAATGTGACTTCTTGGATGCCCAACATTCTGGGTACGAGCGCCTTTCTGAGCCCATTACTCATCGCCGACAGATACTTTTTGATAGAAAACAAGGCTATTGGATAGTTAGAGACATTCTCACTGGTAAGGGAAAACACATTTTTGATCTGTACTTTCATTTTGTTCCTATGAAACTTGAGATTAAGAAAGAAGATCCTTTGGTAGTGAACAGTAATATTGCAGGTGGACCGAATATAGTCATTGTCCCAATAGAAACTGAGGGACTTAAGATTTCTATTCAAGAAGGGGGTCTATCTTCTGGCTACGGGGAGAAAGTTACAGCACCGGTAATAAGATATTCAAAGACTGCCAGAACTCCTGTACAATTTATGACTGTCATCTATCCCTTTAAGGCCTTTGTCCCACCAATAGAGAATATCAGGGAGACTGTCACAGCATTCTTGAAAAGCAAGGAAACAACA